>ENA-OVFR01000879-OVFR01000879.1-human-gut-metagenome-genome-assembly--contig:-NODE-879-length-17100-cov-8.543268_pt1 | contig 17100 bp, 13 predicted proteins | sample MGYA00237762_ERZ505403 | MGnify/ENA primary metagenome ERZ505403 (study PRJEB26158, sample SAMN06016376) | human gut metagenome | biome: human gut; feature: ankylosing spondylitis patient; material... | reverse complement strand
CCGTAACACTACCCTTTTTACAGTTGAAATTGGGGCGTAAGGTCAGCGGCGACCCGCCGCTTTCTTTACTGAAAAGAAAAAAAGAAGCAAAAAAAGAAAAGAACTCGCGTTTCACCTGTTCTACAAGATTCAAGTATCACCCGAAGATCACACATTATCTTCAGTGGAGAAACAAGCTGACCTGTCACCTGCTATGGGCAGGAAATAGGAGGTATATATGGCTGAAAATCAAGAACATATTTCTGTATCCATTCACACGGAATTCATTAAACTGGATTCCCTGCTGAAATTCGCAGGACTTTGCGATACCGGCGGATTTGCCAAGGAACTGGTGCAGCAGGGAGCCGTGAAAGTCAACGGCGAAGTCTGCACCATGCGTGGCAAGAAAATTCGCCCGGGGGATACGGTATCCGTCGATAAATTTACGGTACAGGTGACGGCAGAAGCATGAAACTGACTGCCCTGTCCGTGGACGGCTTCAAGAATCTCAAGAGGGTTTCCCTGATTCCCGATCCGTCCTATAATCTGATTCTGGGCGAAAATGCACAGGGTAAGACCAACCTGCTGGAGGCGATCTGGACACTCACCGGCTGCCGCAGCTTTCGCGGTACGCGGGAACGGGACTATCTCCCCTTTTCCGGCGGCAATTTGCAGGTCGAAGCGAAATTCCAGGATGCCCGACGGGAACAGTCTGTCCGGCTGTGCATGGTTTCCGGTACCGTACCGGAAAAAAAGATCTGGTGCAACGATGTTCCCCAGAAAAGCAGTGCCCTGTTTTCCGTGTTCCACTGCGTCACATTTACGCCGGAAGATCTCTCTCTCGTAGAGGGCGGTCCGGAACGGCGGCGGACGTTTCTGGACTTGTGCAGTGCCCAGCTGCACGCCCCTATGCTGGGGCTGGTGCGGCGGTATCAGCTGGCGTTGCAGCAGCGAAATGCAGTGCTGAAACAACGGCTGCCGGAGGCACAGGCGGCAGGACTTCTGGAGATCTGGGACAGACAGCTGGAACAGCTGGGCACCGAGATCGCCGTCCAGCGGGGCATCTACGTCCGGCGGCTGGCGGAAGTCTGCGTGCCGCTGTACGCCCAGATCGCACGGGGACGGGAAACTGTTTCCCTTCACTATCAGTCCAGCGTGTTCGGAAAAGACGCACAGGACACCCTGCCGGAAACGCGGACACCGGAACTGGTGCAGCAGTACGGCGAAAAAATGCGGCAGAGCCGCAGCTCCGACCTGCTGCTGGGACATACGGCAAGCGGGGCTCATCGGGACGACCTGCTCCTTGCCATTGACGGCAAGCCCGCAAAGGAATTCGGCTCGCAGGGGCAGAAAAAAAGTCTGGCTCTGGCTCTGAAGCTGGCACAGGCGGAGATCTACAGCAAACGCCGGAAAGAATCGCCGGTGGTGCTGCTGGACGATGTCATGGGCGAACTGGACGAGGCTCGTCAGGCGGTGGTTTCCACCATCGTGCAGGAGATGCAGGTCTTTGTGACTACCTGTCACCCCGAATCCCTGCTTTCCCCAAAGAACGGCAAGCGGTTTTTGTTGAAAGACGGCATGCTGACCGGCGATGTGGAAAATCGTCCCGAAACTGCTTGAAATTCCGTTTTCCACAGACTGTTGAAAACATTGTGGAAAACTTGTTTGAAGCTGTGAAAAAGAGAAATACACGGCGAATTTTTGTGGATTCCACAGAAGTCTGCCGTAAAAAGAAATCATTCGAAATCCAAACTACTCCCGCCTCGGCGGGAAATCGAGGGAATCAAATATGACAGAAGAAATGAAACAAGGTGCACAGAATTATACGGAGGATCAGATTCAGGTGCTGGAAGGTCTGGAGGCGGTTCGAAAGCGTCCGGGCATGTACATTGGATCGACTGGTCCCAAAGGACTGCACCACTTGGTCTACGAGATCGTAGACAACTCCATTGATGAGGCGTTGGCAGGATTCTGTACCGAAATTACTGTAGATATTCTGCCGGAAAATGTCATTCGCGTATCCGATAACGGACGCGGTATTCCGGTAGGCATTCACCCGAAAGAGGGCATCTCTGCGGCAACTGTCGTGTATACCATTCTCCATGCCGGCGGTAAGTTCGGCGGCGGCGGATATAAAGTTTCCGGCGGTCTGCACGGTGTCGGTGCGTCTGTCGTAAACGCCCTGTCGGAATGGCTGAAGCTGACCGTCAAGGACGGCAAACACGTGTATTTTCAGGAGTTCCACCGCGGCAGCTATGACGAGCTGCTCCATGTGATCGGGGACACCACCGAAACCGGTACCACCGTCGAGTTTAAGGCAGATGCAGAAATTTTCGAGGAAACTACTGAGTACGACTACGAAATTCTGCTGAAGCGGCTGCGGGAACAGGCGTTCCTGAATGCCGGTATCCGCATTGTCTTTTCCGACAAGCGGAACGAAGCAGAACCCCGCACGGAAGTGCTCCACTATGAGGGCGGTATCCGCCAGTTTGTGGAATATCTCCACCAGAAGCGTGGTCTGGAAGCCCTGTCGGAAGACGTGATCTACGTTTCCGGCATGGACGGCGACGCTTTCGCAGAAGTGGCTCTCCAGTACAACGACAGCTACAACGAGATGATCCTCTCGTTTGCCAATAACATTCACACCGCCGACGGCGGTACTCACGAGGTGGGCTTCAAGAATGCCCTGACCAAAGTCATCAACGAATACGGCAAAAAGTTCGGTCTGCTCAAGGACGGACAGAAGCTTCTGGGCGATGACGTGCGGGAAGGTCTGACGGCGATCGTTTCCGTCAAGCTGACCGAGTGCGAATTCGAGGGACAGACCAAGGGCCGTCTGGGCAATCCGGCAGTCAAGCCCTTCGTGGAGAAAATGGTCTTTGATAAGCTGATGAGCTACTTCGAGGAAAATCCCACCGTGGCACGGGCAATTTTCGACAAGAGCGTGTCCGCACAGGTGGCACGGGAAGCGGCTCGGAAGGCAAAGGAAACGGCACGCCGCAAGTCCGCCATGGAGAGTGCCTCTCTTCCCGGCAAGCTGGCAGACTGTCAGGAAAAGTCCACCGAGGGCACGGAACTGTATATCGTCGAGGGTGACTCTGCGGGCGGTTCCGCCAAGGAGGGACGTGACCGCCGCTATCAGGCGATCCTGCCGCTCTGGGGCAAGATGCTGAACGTGGAAAAGGCTCGTATCGACCGCGTTTACGGCAACGAAAAGCTGATGCCGGTCGTTACTGCACTGGGCACCTCCATCGGCGAGGACTTCGACATTCAGAAGCTGCGGTACGGCAAAGTCATCATCATGGCAGATGCCGATGTAGACGGTTCGCATATCCGCACCCTGCTGCTGACGTTCTTCTTCCGGTTCATGCGGCCGCTGATTACCAACGGCAACATCTATCTGGCACAGCCGCCGCTGTTCAAGGTGTTCAAGGGTAAGAAGTACAAGTACGCATTCGACGAAGCCGAACGGGACAAGTACATTGCGGAATTTGCCGATGCCGACGGCAGCACTGCCAAGGTCGGTGTACAGCGGTACAAAGGTCTGGGTGAAATGAGTTCCGAACAGCTGTGGGAAACCACCATGAATCCGGAAACCCGTTCCATGATCCGCGTGGACATGGAGGACGCAGAAAAGGCGGACGAAATTTTCACGATCCTCATGGGCGATAAGGTTGCTCCCCGTAAGGAGTTTATCGAGAAGAACGCACGCTACGTGCAGAATCTGGACGTATAAAGAGGAAATACCATGGAAAACACAACAACGCTGCCGGTATTCGACATCACTGCCCCGTATCACATCAAGCGGGAGTATTATCGGGACGGCTTCACAGCATTTCAGAAAAAGTTTGTCATGAAACGCAACTACGTGATGATGGCACTGTTTTTCGTTCTGCTGGTGTCGTTTGTGGTGTCGGCAGTGGCAGACCCCAGCAATAAGACGGCATACTTTCTCATGATGATCTGCCTTGCGGCGATCTTTATGCTGTGGTACAACCCGCGGAAACAGCGTCGCATGGTGCTGGACGCGGTGCAGGAACTGGAATTCGAACAGTTCACCGCCTGCAATGACGGCAAGGTGCTGCGGATCCGGATCCAGCAGGGCGAGGACGAAACTGAGCAGATCCCCGAATCCCGAATTCCCCTGGCGACTGCTTATGTGCAGGAGTTCGAGGAATTCTATCTGGTCTGCGACGGCAAGAAGATGTTCTACGTGCTGCCGAAATCGGCACTGGAGCAGTCCGCCGAAGCACTGCCGGAGCAGTCAGCAGAGGAAGCGTGACTGTTTCACGTGAAACATAAGGCAATGCTGTATGATTCGGCTCCCTTGAAAAGGGAGCTGGCAGTGCGAAGCACTGACTGAGGGATTGCTTTGCAGTAATGGCACAGGGACAATCTGTCCTTTGTCCGTTGCTATGTCACCGAAAGCAGCCTGTGTTTCACGTGAAACACAAACCCATACGACAAAACACCCCGAAAAGGGAAAAGGCGGTTTTGCCGCCGTGATAGGAATATAGAATGATGGATAATAACACTTCAATGGAAAAAGAAAATTTCTTTACCAACGGAAAACAAAAAATTACCCCCATCGAAATTGGTCGGGAGATGCAGGACTCGTTCCTGCAATACGCCATGTCGGTCATCGTTGCCCGTGCCCTGCCGGACGTGCGGGACGGTCTGAAACCGGTACACCGGCGTATCCTCTACACCATGTTCGAAAAGGGACTGACACCGGATAAGGCGTACCACAAGTGTGCGGATACCGTCGGTGCCGTGCTGGGTAGTTATCACCCCCACGGTGACGCGTCGGTCTATGATGCACTGGTACGTCTGGCACAGAGTTTCTCAATGCGGTATATGCTGGTAGACGGTCAGGGTAACTTCGGTTCCGTAGACGGCGACCCGCCTGCTGCTTACCGTTATACCGAAGCCAGAATGTCCAAGATTGCCTTGGAAATGCTGACAGACATTCACAAAGAAACGGTGCCCTTTGTCCCCAACTATGATGACCGCCTGAAAGAACCGGAAGTGCTCCCCTCCCGTTTCCCGAACATTCTGGTAAACGGCTCTGTGGGTATCGCAGTCGGCATGGCGACCAATATCCCGCCCCATAATCTGGGCGAGGTCATTGACGGCATTCACATGCTGATGGAAAATCCGGACTGCACCATGGACGAACTGATGACCTGTGTGCAGGGACCGGACTTCCCCACCGGCGGCATTCTCATGGGCAAAAGCGGTATCCGTGCGGCATATGCCACCGGTAAGGGCAAGCTGACGCTCCGCGGACAGACCCATTTTGAAAAGGTTCGCGGACGGCAGGCGATCATCGTGACGGAAATTCCGTACATGGTGAACAAAGCCCGTCTGGTGAAGTCCATTGCCGATCTGGCAAAGGATAAGCGGATCGAGGGCATTTCCCACATTCAGGACGAATCCAGCCGTGAGGGCATGCGGATCGTTATCGAACTGAAAAAAGATGCCAATGAGCAGATCGTGCTGAACAAGCTGTTCACCTATACCCAGTTGCAGGATACCGTCAGTGTCAATATGTTGGCGTTGGTGGGCGGTGAGCCCAAGACTTTGAGCCTGAAGCAGGTGCTGGAGGAATACCTGAAATTTCAGGTGGAAGTCATCACCAACCGTTCCAAGTTCGATCTGGAAAAGGCAAAGAAGCGTGCCCATATCCTCCAGGGCTTCCTGCTGGCAATCGACTATATCGACGAAGTTATTGCCATTCTGCGGGACAGCAAGACCGTTCCGGAAGGTAAGGCTCGCCTGATCGAGCGTTTCAAGGACGTGGATATGTCGGCTCTCCTTGACCGTGCACAATACGACATGGAGGGCTACCAGCTGGAACACAAGCAGGGGCTGACCGAGGAGCAGGCAGAGGCAATTGTACAGATGCGTCTGGGACAGCTGACCGGCATGGAACGGCAGAAAGTCACCGACGAACTGTATGCCCTGATCCAGAAGATCACCGACCTGCTGGACATTCTGGCAAATCGGGAACGGGTATACCAGATCATCATGGACGACCTCAACGAGATTCGCCGGAAGTTCGGCGATGCCCGCCGCACACAGATCGAAACAGTCGAGGGCGAAGTGGACATCGAGGATCTGATTCCGGTGGAGGACTGTGTAGTCACCTATACCGAGAACGGCTATATCAAGCGAATCCCTGCCGATGTGTATAAGAGCCAGCGGCGTGGCGGTCGCGGTGTTACCGGCATGAAACAGCGGGAGGAGGATTTCGTCAGCGAACTGATGATCAGTTCTTCCCACTCCCATATCCTGTTCATCAGCAATCTGGGAACTATGTACAAGCTGAAGTGCTACGAACTGCCGGAGGGTTCCAAGAATGCCCGCGGCACCAATATTGTGAACCTGCTGCCCCTGAACGCCGGAGAAAAGATCGCCGCAGTACTCACTACGCCGGACTTCAACGAGGGCAAGTATGTGGTCATGATCACCCGCAATGGTAAGATCAAGCGGACAGCACTGTCTGACTATAAGAACGTGCGGAAGAACGGCTTGATCGCCATTGGTCTGGACGAGGGCGACGAGATCGCCGCAGTGCGTCTGACCAACGGCTCCAACCGGCTGTTTGTTGCCACCCGCAACGGTATGGCAATTCGCATTGACGAAAGCGATGTCCGTCCCATGTCCCGTTCGGCACACGGTGTCAAGGCGATCACCCTGCGAAAGGGCGATGCCGTGGTATCTATGGCAAGAGAGCGTGAGGGTGCTTCCCTGCTGACTGTGACGGAAAACGGCTTCGGCAAAAAGACTGCCCTGTCAGAATACCGTATGCAGTCCCGCGGCGGTCTGGGACTTACCAACTACAAGGTGGACGAGGAACACGGTGCAGTCTGCGGCATTAAGGTCGTAGACGAAAGCGACGACCTGATGTTCATCTCCAGTGACGGCGTTATCATTCGTGTGGCATGCAGCGAGATTCGTGCCATGGGACGTGTTGCCAAGGGTGTGCGTGTCATGCGTGTCAACGAGGGACAAAAGGTAGTTGCCTTTACCCGTACCGAAGCGGCACAGGACGAGGACGATGCAGAGAGCCTTCAGGACGGCTCTGAACAGCCTGTTGTAACAGATGAGGCAATTCCTGCACGAGAGGCAGAAACTCCGTCAGAGGGCATCACAGACAGTTCTACAGACGAATCTGCGGAATGATCGGTGATGTACGACAACCGACAGACAACCGACAATAAAGAAACCAGCAGCGGCGGAATTTCTGCCGCTGTTGTTGTATGCGGCAGCAGGTCAGTCCGCCGCATGTTTCACGTGAAACAAACCACTTAAAAGAGGTGTACCATGATATTCTGGATTTTTTTCCTGCTGCTGATTCTGCTGGGCATCTGGTTCTGCATTGAGCAGCATGTTTTGCGGGTGCGGAAACAAACGCTCTCGCTGGAACATCTCCCTGCCGGCTGGGACGGTGTTTCCCTGCTGCAAATCACCGATCTGCACCACCGGCAAATGGGCAGAGGCAACTGCCGCATCATTCGGCAGGCACAGCAATTGCAGCCGGACGTGATTGCCCTCACCGGTGACATGATCTCGCGGGATATGCGGGACTTTCACGAAATCTCGTCATTTTTGCAGGCACTTTCGAAAATAAGCCCCACCTATCTCTGCACGGGAAATCACGAACTGGACTTGCCGCCGGAGGTGCAGCGGGAATTCTGGGCAATGGCGGAGCAGGCAGGCTGTCACCCGCTGCGAAATGAAACGGTTCCGCTGGAAAAGTCCGGCTGTCCCCCGCTGTATCTGGCGGGAGCCGAACTGGCGTATGGGATCTATCGGGACGAGAACCGCGGATTCCTGCACTTGCAGCCCTATACGGCGGAAGACTTGACACAGGCTCTGGGCACACGACAGGGCTGCACGGTGCTGCTGGCACATAATCCCCTGCTGCTGGACAGCTACGCCGGCTGGGGTGCAGATGTGGTGTTGTCCGGACACGTCCACGGCGGCATGGTGCGGCTGCCCTTTGTGGGCGGCGTGTTGTCGCCGGAGCGAAGATTTTTCCCGAAATATGACAAGGGGCTGTACGAGAAAGGCGGCACAAAGCTGTATGTATCCGGCGGCATCGGCAAGCCGCGGCTGTTTAATCCGCCGGAGATCAACATGATCTATCTGAACAGCGTCCAGAAATAATAGATCAGCCCGTACACCATGGAAGCGGAAGTGCCGTAGAGAATGACCGGCCCCGCAATGGCAAAAATGCGGGTGCCAATGCCGAGGATCCAGCCCTCTGTGCGTGCCTCAATGGCAGAGGAAACCACACCGTTTGCAAAGCCGGTAATGGGCACCAGCGTGCCGGCTCCGGCGTGTTTGCCCAGCTTGGCGTACCAGCCCAGACCGGTGCAGACTGCACTGACTGCCACCAGCCCAATAGAGATCCACGCGGCAGCTGTTTTCTGCTCCACGCCGCAGAATTCCGTCAGAATATGGATACCGGCTTCGCCGATCGTACAGATCAGACCGCCTATCAGAAATGCAAGAGGAATGTTTTTCCACGACTTGGATTTCGGGGCGGTCTGATTTTGCATGGTTTGATAGAGTTCACGACTGATTTTCATGAGAAACCCTCCTTTTTCCGGAGTATGTGCAGTTTTGGTGCAGTTATGCGTGAAATTTTTGCTTGGGAATGTGTAAGGGGCGTTGCCCGTATCACTCCGCGGACTTGCCTGAGGGCAGCAATTTTCTAGGGCAGCCACACCGAAACCGTCCGGCGGAATTCGCTCGTTGCACTCGCTGTCCGCCTAGGGCTTGCCAACGCCGATAGTTGCCCTTGCCTGTACATGTAGTGTTGATATTCAGGTGTTTTCCAGTGAAAGCAGGTAACTTTTTAAATACGGCGTTTGCAAGCAGTATATAAGCCTCCCTTGAAAAGGAAGGGGGACCAGCGAAGCTGGTGGAGGGATTTCCCGCTACAGCAGCCAACCGGTATCACAAGGAGTTACGCTTCTTTTTTTCTTTACTGAAAAGAAAAAAAGAAGCAAAAAAAGAAAAGAGTTCGCCTACCCTTGTACTACACGGCAACGTATCACACGAAGATTACACAGAAAACTGTGGACGTAATTCAGTACTACAGATTTCCACCAACAAAACTCCTCAAGTTATACCTTGCATAATTCCTCAAACCCAACACATACTATCTGCGAGGTGATTCGAATGGTACGCAATTTATCCCGCGGCGTATTCCAATACGCCCAGCCGCCCCGCATCATCAGCTACGCCAGCACCGTCGGACAAAAAGAGGGCGATGGTCCTTTCGGTGCCTGCTTTGACTGCGTGGAGCCGGACGCTCATTTCGGACAGGACACATGGGAACAGGCGGAAAGCGTGATGCAGCGGCGAACCGTCCAGCTGGCACTGGATAAGTGCGGCTTACAGGACAGCGACCTCTCCTGCATCTGTGCCGGCGACCTGATGAACCAGTGCATCGGCTCTACCTACGGCATGCGTCCGCTGGAGATTCCCCTGCTGGGCATTTACGGAGCCTGCTCCACCATGGCGGAGGGACTGCTGCTGGCATCGTTTCTAGCAGCCGGCGGCGTAGGCGAGTACACTGCCGCCGTGACATCTTCCCACTTCTCCACCGCAGAACGTCAGTTCCGGTTTCCCCTGTCCTACGGCGGGCAGCGTCCGCCTACAGCACAGTGGACATGTACCGGCTCCGGAGCCGTGATCCTACAGCAGCCCGACGGCATACCAGACGGCGTGTGTGTCACCGGCGGGTGCATTGGCACTATGGTAGACCTGGGCGTGACAGATGCCAACCACATGGGAGCAGCAATGGCTCCTGCGGCAGCAGATACCCTTGTCCGGTACTTTAAAGGCACCAACACAGCACCAGACACGTATGATGCCATTGTCACCGGCGATCTGGGGCTGATCGGCAGCGAACTGCTCTGCGATCTGGTGATGAAGCAGGGCTATGATATTTCTGTGGTGCATCGGGACTGCGGTGCAATGCTGTACGATCGGAAAACGCAGGACACTCACGCCGGCGGCTCTGGCTGCGGGTGCAGTGCCAGCATGCTGTGCGGGCACTTTCTGCCGGCTCTGCAAACCGGATCCATGAAGCAGATCCTGTTTGCGGCAACCGGTGCCCTGATGTCCCCTACTGCTTCTCAGCAGGGCGAGAGTATTCCGGGCATTTCGCATTTGGTAGAATTAAGGCAACACTGCACAAAGCCCGCCTGACGGCTTTGCACGCAATCTGCGTGCAGATTTTCCGCCATATTGCCCTAGGCAATCTGCCGAAAAATCTGACAACGCACCTTACGCACAAGCTTTGTGCGGTGTTGCCTTAAGACGTGTATTTCATTTTTATGTGAACATGCTCTGATATGAATCCCTCAAATTAAAAGAAGCGTTCCGCATCAAGCAGAACGCTTCTTTTGCAAGAAAGGAATTTTGAAAATGGACTTTGAATCTTTATTTGACATTCCCATTGATGATCTGCATACGCCTTGCTATCTCACTGATGCACGGCTGCTGCAAAAGAACACCGCGTTGCTGAAACAAATCCAGCAGCGAACCGGCTGTAAGATCCTGCTGGCACAAAAGGCGTTCTCGATGTTCTCCGCCTACCCGCTGATTCGGGACGATCTCGCCGGAACGACTGCCAGCGGATTATTCGAGGCAAAACTGGGACGAGAGCACTTCGGGAAAGAAGTGCATGTGTTTTCCCCTGCCTACACGCAGGAAGATTTCAAACAGCTGCTGGAACTCTGCGACCATATTGTGTTCAACTCTTTTGGACAATGGAAAAAATACCGGCAGCAGGTGCAAGATGCAACCCGAAATATTTCCTGCGGCATTCGCATCAATCCCGGCTATGCAGAAGTAGAAACTGATCTATACAACCCCTGCATTTCCGGTTCCCGCATGGGTGTACCGCTGGAACAAATGGAAGACGACTTTGCCGGCTTGGACGGGATTCACTTTCACACCATGTGCGAGCAGAACTCTGACGTTCTGGAGCGTACCCTCGACCACATGCTGCCGCAGTTTGACAAGTGGCTGAAACGATGCAAGTGGGTAAACTTCGGCGGCGGACACCACATCACCCGCCCGGGCTATGACCTTGCCGCGCTGGAAGCCTGCATCGCCCGGATGCAGGAGAAGTACGGCGTACAGGTCTACCTGGAGCCGGGCGAGGCGTGGGCGCTGAACGCGGGCTATCTCGTCACCACAGTGCTGGACACTCTGCAGAACGGTGACACCAGCCTCGCCGTCCTCGATATGTCTGCGGCCTGCCACACCCCGGACGTCATTGAGATGCCCTACCGCCCTCCCCTGCTGGACGCGGGCGAGCCGGGCGAAAAGCCCTGCACCATCCGCCTCGGCGGGCCGACCTGCCTCGCGGGCGATGTCGTGGGAGACTACAGCTTCGACGCCCCGCTTGCCGAGGGCGACCGGCTCATCTTCGGCGACATGGCCATCTACACCACCTGCAAGAACAACACCTTCAACGGGATGCCGCTGCCGCCCATCTGGGCAATGGACGAAAACGGCACCTGCCGGGAGCTGGTGAAGTTCGGCTACAGCGATTTCAAGATGCGGCTGGGACGTGCAGCGGATTAAAGTATGACCCTTACGGCAAATCTGTATTCAGTCAAAAGACAGCCCGTGTCAAAACCGCCCAAAATGCACGCTGTTCAAATACAGTTTCTTTTTATCATCTGACGAAAATTTAAAAAAATTCATATTCAGCCTAGACAAGTTCCTTTTCATGTGCTAAAACAATGCTAAGAAACCCGCAACGATGCAGGATCTGAGGATCACTGCGCCGTTGCGGGTTTTTCTTGTTTTATCTGGGAAAGTGTTAAGAAATAATAGAGGAGGCAATTCTTATGAAAGCATTCATTTCGCGTCGTGATTTCCTGAAAGCGGCAGGCATCACCGCTGCAGCAGCAGCTTTGGCAGGCTGCTCTTCTTCTGGCGGTTCCGCAAGCGGCTCTTCTGCAGGCGGCAAGACCATTAAGATCGGCGTGTTTGAACCGGCTTCCGGTGATAACGGCGCAGGCGGCAAGCAGGAAGTGCTGGGTGTCGAGTATGCCAACAGCCTTGCTCCCACCGTGGAGATCGGCGGTGAGACCTATAACGTGGAGCTGGTGGAAGTGGATAACCAGTCCAGCACCGATAAGGCCGTGACTGCCGCACAGGAGCTGGTCTCCAAGAAAGTCTCCATCGTGCTGGGCAGCTACGGCTCCGGTGTTTCCATTGCAGCTGCTCCCACCTTCCAGTCCGCTTCCATCCCGGCCATTGGCTGCTCCTGCACCAACCCCGCCGTGACTGAGGCCAACCCCTACTACTTCCGTGTCTGCTTCCTTGACCCGTTCCAGGGCTCGGTCATGGCAAACTTTGCAAAGGATGAGTTCAGTGCTGCCAACGCCTACGTGCTGAGCATGCTGGGCGAGGACTACGGCTCCGGTCTGGCCACCTACTTCGTCAACGCTTTTGAGGATCTGGGCGGCACTGTTACCAGCGAGCAGTTCCCCGAGGGCACCTCGGACTTCTCCGCCTACATCCAGAACGCCATCAACGCCGGTGCAGATGTGATCTTTGCTCCCTGCGCTACCACCTACGCAGCCCAGATCATCACACAGGCTGCTTCTGCAGGCTTTGACAAACCCATTACCGCAGGCGACACATGGGAGTCCAGCGTTATTCTGGATGCCCAGAAGGGCACCAGCGTGCAGGTGTATTGCTCCACCTTCTTTGATGAGAACGATGATTCCGGCGCAGCCAAGGAGTTCGTGACCGGCTTCAAGGAGTGGCTGAACGCCGACAGCCAGAAGCTGACCAACAACGGCGGCAATGACATCGTGGCAGCTGTTTCTGCACTGGGCTACGACGGCTACATGGTGGCTCTGGAAGCCATCAAGGCAGCAGGCAGCACCGACGGCGCCGCCATCCGCGATGCTCTGTACGGCGTAAACTACGACGGCGTGACCGGCAGCATCACCTTTGACCAGACCACCGGTGATGCCAACAAGGATATGGCTTACATCAAGAAAGCTGCCGACGGCGCATTTGAGTTCGTCAAGACTCAGAGCGTGGAAGGCTGAACAAAACTTTAAACTCCCTCAGTCAACGCCTGACGGCGTTGCCAGCTCCCTCAACGAGGGAGCCTTTTTGTAGCTTTCCGGCAGGTTTGGCCCCCTTTGGGAGGGGGCTGTCACCGGAGGTGACTGGAGGAGTTTATTTTATTAAAAGTTGTAAGAAATGGAGGGTCCCCCTTATGGCTGCAAAGTTTCTGCCCTATTTGCTGGCAGGTATCTCGGTGGGCGGCCAGTATGCATTGATCGCCATTGGCTACACGATGGTGTACGGCATCCTGCGCCTGATCAACTTTGCCCACGGCGATATCTTTACCGTAGCCGGTTTTCTGATGGTGTACGCTACTGCTTCCCTTCCGCTGACCATTTCCATCCCGCTGGTGGTGGTGGCAACGGTACTGCTGGGCATCGCAGTGGAAAAGATCGCCTACAAGCCCCTGCGCACTGCGCCGCGCATGTCGGTAATGATCTCTGCGATCGGTATGTCCTACCTTTTGCAGAACTCGATGTGGTATGTCACCGGCGGTCTGGCCAAGCAGTACCCTGCCCTGCCGTGGATCAGCGACACCGTCACGGTGCTGGGCTGCCAGACCAAGCGGGTGACGGTGGTAACGCCGTTCCTCGTCATTGTGCTGGTGGCAGCACTTGTTACCCTGATCCAGAAGACCAAGATCGGCATGGCCATGCGCGCCGCTTCCCGCGATTTTGAGACCGCCCAGCTCATGGGCATCAAGATCAACAATGTCATCTCCTTTACCTTTGCGGTGGGCAGCTTTCTTGCGGCCATCGGCTCCATGATGTATTTTTCCAACTACACGGCAGTCACCCCCACTGTGGGTGCCATGCCCGGCCTGAAAGCCTTTGTGGCTGCGGTGTTCGGCGGCATCGGCTCCATTCCCGGTGCGGTGATCGGCGGCTTCATCATCGGCATCTGCGAGAGCCTTATTAAAGGTGCAGGCGCTACCACCTTCAGTGATGCGTTCACCTTTGCACTGCTGATCGTGGTTCTGGCGGTAAAGCCTACCGGCCTGTTCAGTGAAAACCTGACCGAGAAAGTGTGATGACCATGAAACAAGAGAAAAAACGCATCTATCTCCGGGCCGCACTGGCGCTGGCCGCTCTGCTGGTGGTGCTGCTGGCACTGGATAACCTGAGCTTTGTGCCCTCCATGCTGCTCACCGTGCTGCGCAAGGGTGCCATCTATGCACTGGTGGCTGTCTCCATGAACCTGCTGAACGGCTTTACCGGCCTGTTCAGTCTGGGTCAGGCAGGTTTTATGCTGCTGGGTGCCTACACCTACGCCATCCTCACCATTCCCGCCGCTTCGCAGAAGTCCATCTATCAGCGCTATGCAAACGGCGGCATCGGTTTTTCCATCCCGGAACTGCTCTCCAAACCTCTGGGCGGCTTCGGCCTGCTGCTGGGTGTTGTGTTCTGCCTGATCCTGGCCGGTTTTATCGCAGCGCTGTTCGCCTTCCTCATCGGCCTGCCGGTGCTGAAGCTCAAGAGCGACTATCTTGCCATTGCTACACTGGGCTTTGCCGAGATCATCCGTGCCGCCGTGGTTTACGAGGGCTTTGGCCCGCTGACCAACGGCTCCAACCTTCTGTACGGCTTTACCAGCTTTGCCAGCTTCAACCTTTCGCTGGGCGGCACGACCCTGCATCTGGAAACCGTGATGCCCTTCCTCTTCTCCGGCATCTGCATCGCCATCATTCTGCTGCTCATCAACTCCACCTATGGCCGTGCCTTCAAGGCCATCCGTGATGACGAGATCGCTGCCGAAGCCATGGGCATCAACCTTGCCAGCCACAAGCGCATGAGCTTTATCATCAGCAGCTTCTTTGCCGGTATCTCCGGCGCAATGCTTGCCATGTATCAGGCCAGCGTGCAGGCCACCACCTTCAAATCCAGCATGACCTACGAGATCCTGCTGATCGTGGTCATTGGCGGCATTGGCTCGGTGTCCGGTTCCATCATCGCGTCCTTCCTGTTCATCGCCAGCTCCGAATGGCTGCTGCGCTTCCTCGACAACGAGACCTGGATCGGCGGCTTCCGTGTGCCGCTGCTGCGTTCCGGCTTCCGCATGGTGGTGTTCAGCATCATCATTATGGCGGTGGTGCTGTTCTTCCGCAAGGGCATCATGGGCGACCGTGAATTGTTCCAGAAAAAGCCCGCATCCACTGCAAAAGCTGCCAAAAAGGAGGCGCGTTCCAAATGAGTGAAAACGTATTGACCATTGAAAACGCCACGATGCAGTTTGGCGGCGTTGTGGCTGTGGACAATCTGAACCTGAAGGTGGATAAAGATCAGATCGTCTCCCTCATCGGCCCCAACGGTGCCGGCAAGACCACCGCGTTCAACGTTGTCACCGGCGTGTATGCGCCCACCAACGGCGCGGTGTGGTTCGAGGGACGCAAGATCATTGAGAACACGCCCCACGGCAAGATGAAAAAGCTCTATAAGGGCCAGAACGCGAGCAGGTATTCCCACATGATCGCCCCCACGCCCGATAAGATCACCCAGATGGGTATTGCCCGCACCTTCCAGAATATCCGTCTATGGAAGAGCCAGACCGTGTTTGAGAACGTGCTCATCGCCAAGCACTGCCGCCGCTCGGCCAACCTGCTGAGCGCTGCCTTCCGGCTGAATGCAGACGAGGAAAAGCGCCAGCGCGAGGAGTGCGAAAACCTGCTGCATGTGCTGGGACTTGAGGATGTGCGCAATGAACTGGCTACTGGCCTGCCCTACGGCCTGCAGCGCCGGGTGGAGATCGCGCGCGCGCTTGCCACCGAGCCGAAGCTGCTGCTGCTGGATGAGCCTGCTGCCGGTATGAACCCGCAGGAGACCGAAGAACTGACCGCCTTTATTGACCGCATCCGCACCGATTTCAGACTGACCGTGTTCATGATCGAGCACCACATGGATCTGGTGATGGATATTTCCGACCGGGTCTATGTGCTGGACTTTGGCCGCTTGATCGCCGAGGGTACGCCCGCCGAGGTGCAGAACGACCCGCGGGTGATCGACGCTTATCTGGGGGTGGACGAAGATGCTTGAGATCAAGGATTTACATGTTTCCTATGGCGGCATTCAGGCCTTGCGCGGTGTGTCGCTGAACGTGCCGGACGGCAAGATCGTTACCCTGATCGGTGCCAACGGCGCAGGCAAGTCCACCCTGATGCGCACCATTTCCGGCCTTGTAAAGGCACAGAGCGGCTCCATTTTGTGGAACGGGCAGGAACTGCTGGGCAAGCCCATCGACCAGATCGTGGCCAGCGGCATTGCCATGTCGCCGGAGGGCCGCCGGGTGTTTGCCGACCTGACTGTGCTGGAAAATCTGAAGATCGGCGCATACCTGCGCAAGGATAAGGCCGAAACCGAGAAAGACCTTGAGTGGGTGTACAGTCTGTTCCCCCGTCTGAAGGAGCGCAGCTGGCAGAGCGCCGGCACCCTTTCCGGCGGCGAGCAGCAGATGCTGGCCGTGGGCCGCGCCCTGATGAGCAAGCCGAAGCTGCTCATGCTGGACGAGCCAAGCCTCGGCCTTGCACCCATCGTGGTGCGGGAGATTTTTGATATCATCCGCACCGTGAACCAGCAGGGCATCACCGTGCTGCTGAACGAACAGAACGCCAACATGGCCCTGAAGGTGGCCGATTACGCCTATGTGCTGGAGACCGGCACCCTGACCCTTTCCGGCACGGGTGCTGAACTGCTGACCAATGAACAGGTCAAGGCCGCATACCTCGGCAAAAAGCGCGCTGACCGCACCTGAAACTTTATAAGAACCGCTAACGGCAGAGAGGGGCTGCTGCAAAACAGCTCCATGAAAAAATAACGCATAAAAATGCCTCAGTATGGCAGGCGGAACAGGCTCATCACACTACCAACAAAGAAAAACAGGGCGTTCCCGACGGGGAACGCCCTGTTGTACATATCGCTTGTCTGTGGTCTTTTGCAGGGTGCGTCCGGGTGCTGGGTATTCGTAAAACAGTTTTCGAGAAATGACACGGCAACTGCCTGTCAG
>ENA-OVFR01000858-OVFR01000858.1-human-gut-metagenome-genome-assembly--contig:-NODE-858-length-17428-cov-4.650838_pt1 | contig 17428 bp, 10 predicted proteins | sample MGYA00237762_ERZ505403 | MGnify/ENA primary metagenome ERZ505403 (study PRJEB26158, sample SAMN06016376) | human gut metagenome | biome: human gut; feature: ankylosing spondylitis patient; material... | reverse complement strand
TAGTCCACAGTTTATTAGAATATGCGGCGAGGTGTATTACGAGAACAAAAGATATCCTGAGGCCAGAGCGGCGCTTGTCAAGGCACATGCCATGGCTCCGGCTGGTAACAAGATAATATATTCTTTGGTAAAACTGTATTTATCCATGGGATTTACACAGCTTGCAGAGCGTTATTTTGAGATATATACATTTAATCAGGCCAATAAGGATGCAGGTACATACAGACTTGAATATATGATAGCCAAGGCACACAGGAAGCCCGTGAATGAACTTTACAGCATACTGGTGTCGGCGAATGATGTTGAGACGGATGAAGAGTGGGATTTTGAGATGCTTCTGCTTCATGCGTACATAAGAAACAGGGAGAAGTTTGACAGCGCCTGTGTTGAATTCAGAGCGCATTACAAGAACTCTTCACATTTGTATATGCTGGACAAGCTCATGGGCGGCGATGTGGATCTTGAATCCATGATCTATTGTTATCCTGACACGGAGATGTCGGATGATGATCCTGAGCAGGCAGATACAAGAGCAAATGAAAATAAGATATTGGAAGAAGACGATCTGAGAATGCATCCAAAGGATGCTAAGATCATGATCATGGTCGAGGATGACGCACCTGTGACGAGTTCCATGAAATTCAAGCAGATGTGGATTAGATCGAAGGATAAAAAAGAGCAGAAAAAGGAAGCTCGTCAGGAAGAAGAGAATTCTGAGCCGAAGAAGAAATCCAGAGGTTTATTTGGATTGATGTCAAGGAAAGAGGAAGAGCTTGTCGAGCAGGAGATGGAATCTCTGAAGAACGAGAATCTTGACAAGGAACAACTGCTCGAGGAAGTTATTTCCGATACTGCTGATGATGCCGGGAATACGGCAAAGCCTGAGCTCAAGGCGATGAGCAGTGACAGTGAGAAAGCTCCTGAGGGAAAGTCACAGGATATGACTGAGATAAGCGGGGAGCTGACTCCTGAGGATGCAGCGGTGTATAACAAAGATAACGACAATGAGTATGAGGATTCCGAACCGGTGGAGGAAGATAACTATGTTATCGAAGAAGAGCCGGAGGAAGTAGTCATGGTTGAAGTTGATGGTGACGATTCTGATGACGTATCTGACAGTGCGTCAGATCGCGATTCTGAAGACGATACTGTTGTGGAGACCTTTGATCCTGAGTTCGAGGGAGACTTTGAGGATGGATTTGAGGCGGATGCAGAGCCGGAGACTTTGCCTGATGAACCGGTTGAATCAGAAACGTTTGATTTTGATAAAGCCTTTGAATCTCTTGAGGAGTTCGAGGTTGACGATGAGAATCTCGAGGATCTGATGGAAGATGCGGAGTCTCAGAATGATGTGGAAGAAACTGCTGTTGAGCCGGGTGTAGAGCAGAATGAACCGGAAGTTGATGAAGTTTCAGTTGAGATCGAACCGGAGATCGAAGAAGAATTCGAGGTAGATGCAGATTCTGAGCCTGAATTCGAAAAAGAACTTGAGGTTGGCGCAGAATTCACGATCGAGGCAGAGCCAGAGGCTGAGGAAGAATTCACAGTCGAGGCAGAGCCGGAGGTTGAGGAAGAATTCACAATCGATGCCGAAGCGGAGATTGAAGATGAATTTGAGACTGAAGCTGAGCCAGAGTTAGAAGAATTTACAATCGATGCGGAATCTAAGGAATCTGAGATGGAAGAAGTTCCAGTGGAAGTCGAACCAGAGGTGGAAGAATTTGAAGCTGAGGCTGAACTGGAGATCGAAGAAACTGAGGCTGAAGCTGAATCAGAGGTCGAAGAGGAATTCACAATGGAAGCAGAGGATAAGTCAGAAGAGAAAATTGCGGTGGAGACAGAACCGGAAAAGCCAAAGAATAATGGCTTCCCGGTGTTTAAGAGCAGTCTGTTCCCTGACTACAACACAGAGAATGCAGCACTGTATGATCTGTCGGCAGAGAAAGATATAAATGCAGAGATAGAGGCTGATGAAGCCAAGATATCGGAAAGTCTTAAGAAAGAGGAGGATCTTATCGGTGAAACAGACAGACTCCTTGCAAGACTTGGAATTAAATTCAACACGGAATTCAATTCTATATTGAATTTTGATGATGAAGATAAAGAGGATGATGTGGCAGCTCCCGACGAGGAGAAGACAGATGAGCAGGAATCCTCACAACAGGAAACGGTTGACGCTGAACCAGAGCAACCGAAGAAAAAGCCGTTCAGACTGAAGGGCTGATCAAAGAAGAAATAAAGTAGCATGATCATACATATAGTGTATTGCTTTTTATTTGAACAAACGGAAGGAGGCGAGGGAATTGGCTGTAGATCAGACAGAAGCAATGATTGCGGCGATCAAGGCACAGCTTGAAAAGGAAAGAGCTGCAGAAGCTGCCAAGAAAAAGAGGGAAGAAGAGGAAGAACTTCTCAAGAGCGGCAGCAAGAAGAAAGATGCTGAGACTGCTAAAAGCCAACACAAAACTTTGTCCAAGGAGGAGTTAGAACGAATCGAGGCTAAGAAACGCCGTAAGAGAGAAGAGGCTCTTGGAATTGTTCATGAGGATGAACCGGAAACTTCAACTGAGGATGAAAAGCAGGACGATGTTCCAAAAGAGGGAGAGGGACTGAAGCCTGAAGATAAAAAAGAAGATAAAAAACCAGAGGGAGCTGCACCTAAGCTCAGTCTTAACCTTGGAGGCATCGCTGATGATATGTCGGGCGGTGGTCTCGGAGGAGGCCTTGGCGGCGGATTAGGTGAAGGCGGTCTTGGAGGACTCGGAGGCGGCCTTGGCGGAGGACTCGGAAGTACACCTAAGACAGAGGGAGGCCTTGGATCAGGCGGCCTTGGCGGCGGTCTTGGAAAAACACCTAAAACAGAAGGCGGTCTTGGTGGCGGATTTAAGTTCGGCGCCGGAACTGAAGGTACAGTTAAGTCAACAGGTGGAAGCAATATTGTTCTCACTGATGATGATGAAAATGCTGAGGATGAAGAGACACTTGAATGGGTAACTGATAAGAATGCAAAGGTGAATAAAGTTAAGTCACCTAAGGGAGGCAGTGATGCGAACGGAGATCTGTTCAGCATTCTCCCAGATAGAAACAAGCAGGCTGCGGCTGGAGAGTCATTGTATGATTTTGATGATGATGATGACGATGATGACGATTTCCTTGGTGCAGGAATAAAGAACCTGTCCAATATAGACGAGGAGAGTCCTGAGGAGATAGCCAAGAAGAAGGCTGAAGAGGAGGCTAGGAAGAAAGCTGAGGAGGAAGCCAAGAAGAAGGCTGAGGAAGAAGCTAAGAAGAAGGCCGAGGAAGAGGCTAAGCGTAAGGCTGAAGAGGAGAAGAAGCGCAAAGAGGCAGAAGAGGCAAGAAAGAAGGCTGCCGCTGAAAAGGCTAAGGCTGAGGCTGAGGCAAAGAAGCAGCAGGCGATCGACGATGCCAGAAAGAATGCTGAAGAGGCAAAGAAACATGCTGAGACCTCGAAGAAGACCATCGAGGAATGCGAGAAGACAGAGAAGGATCTCGAAAAGCAGCTTGAAGAATTTGCTGCCAAGAAGCAGAACTATGATGCAAAGATGGCACAGGAGGCTGAGGCAAAGAAGAAGAATGATGCTGAACTGCTTGAGCGAGAGGAGAAAGAGCTTGATGCCAATATTGCAAAGCTCAAGAAAGAGATATCAGATACAAATGAATCTGCTAAGAAAGAGTCAGACAGAATCCTCAAGGAGAGTGATCCTGATACATATAAGAACAATATGATCAATGAGGCTCAGGCTGCTGCCGACAAGGCTATAAAGGCACTTGCAGACACCAAGAAGACTAATGTGGATAAGGGTGTTGCTGAGTACAACAAGGCTGTTGATGCTGATAAGAAGAAATTGGCAGACATAGATGCGGATAAGAAGAAGTCTATAGAGACGGCCAAGAAGAAGCGCACAGATGAGGAAGCAAGAGCAGCCAAGATCATGAAGACTGCCGAGGCAGACAAGACAAAGGCTGGTGCAATATTCAGCGAGTCTAAGAAGGCTGAGGAAGAGGCTGATGCTAATCTTAAGAATACCACTGAGATGGAGAGTCAGTCACAGAAGACTCTTGATGAGCTCCAGAAGAAGCTTGAGGAGTCAGAGAAGGCTGTTAAGAATGCAAAGAACAGCAGAAATGATGCAAACACAAAGCTTGCAATACAGAAGGAAGAACTGAAGAAGGCAGAGAAGGTTGAGGAGGAGGCTGCAAAGGCTCTTGAGGCAGCAAAGAAAGCCAAGGAAGAGGTTCAGAAGAAGATTTCAGACAGCGAAGAGTTCATAAAGAAGGTTGCTGATCAGATTACAACTGCTGAGAACGACAACAAGAAGATCAGTGAGGATGTTGCCGCTGCAAAGAAGGAGAATGACTCATTCAAGGCTGCGAAGGCAGAGGCTCAGGAAGCTCTCGACTCAGCTAAGAAGTCTCTTGTTGAGGCTGAGGATCTTCTGGCAAAGGCAGAGGCTGCTGCCGAGGAAGCGGAGCAGGTAGTCGAAGAGGCTAAGATCGCAGAAGAGGTTGAGATCCAGAATGCGGAAGCTGCTGCCAAGGAAAAGACAGATAAGCTTACGGCAGAAGGAAAAGATAGAGAGACCAAGCATGAGGTGTTCCTTGCTGCTGAGGAAGAGAAGTATGCTACGGCAGAGGCAAGTGAGCTCGAGAAGGTTCAGACTGCAGCTATGAAGGCTGAGAAGGAAGCCTCAGATATGAAGACAAAGGCTGAAGCTGATGCTAAGAAGCTTCTCGATGATGCAAAGAAGAAAGAAGAAGAGTTAAAGAACAAGATCGCTGAGCTCAAGACAAAACAGGCTGAGCGCGTTGTTGCAAGAAAAGAGGCTGCTGATCAGGCCAAGACCGAGGCTGAGGAGAAGAAGAAGAAAGATCTCTCAGCAATAGACAAGGCCGAGGCTGATGTCAAGAAACAGCTCGAGGATATAAGAAGCAAGGCTACTGCTGCTGCAAAGGTACTTGAAAAGGCTATAAAGCGTGAGGAAGAGTACAAGAAGCAGGAAGAGCTTCTGAAGGAAGGCAAGGTTGAGGAAGCTGCACAGGTTATCACACAGGATGAAGAAGCAACTATGGCTGCTTCAGTAAGTGAGGCTGTTGCTGCGAGACGTAAATCACTGCCTAAGGAGGCAAAGTACCTCTACAAGTATCTCGGAGTCGAGCCTGCTGGTGCACAGATCGTTAACGTTCTCCAGACTCTCAAGGTAGATCCTAAGAGATCTAAGAATGTTGTTATTCTTGGACAGCACGGATTTGGACTTACCATGGTCGGTGAGGATTTTGCAAAGTTCTATTATGATATGGGAATCTGCAAGTCTGAGGCAAAGGCAAAGGTTAAGGCAAAGGTTATAAACAGCGGTAAGCTTGCAGGAGCAGTTGGCAAGCTCAAGGGCGGATGTCTTATCATTGAGAGTGCAGGACTTATAACACCTGAGAGATTCAAAGAGATGGTTGATATGTGTTCACCTGAGAAGAATGATGTTAAGATCATCCTCACAGGAGAGAAGACAGCTCTCAGCAATATGCTTGCAGCAAATATGACTCAGGCAAGATCGTTCAACAACAGAGTATACTTTGACCAGATCAATGAGAGTGGAATGATCAATGTGGCAGAGTGCTACGCTGATGAGAAGGGCTTCAAGCTTGAGAGCGGAGCAGATACAGCTATAAGGAATGCTTTGATGGCGATGGAGTCAGGAAATATCGACAGACTTCTCGGTGCTATGGATGATGCCATGAAGGCTGCTGAGACCAGAGATCCTATCGACAAGAAGATTCTTAAAAAAGAGATAAAATAAGTTTTGTGACGGATATACCGTTGTAGAATTTTGTTGAAAAAAACAATACCAGTGCTTATAATATCTGTGTTATAGCACTGGTATTATTTTGTTGTGATAAAGGAGAATTTATATGCTTTCAACTGATATTGGAGTAGATTTAGGAACGTCAAATGTATTGATCAGCGTAAGAGGTAAGGGAATTGTTGTAAACCAGCCGTCTGTTGTCGCATATGAAGTATCTACAAAAAAAGTAATAGCAATAGGAACAAAAGCCAAGAAAATGATAGGAAAGACTCCGGAGAATATAGAGGTCGTCAGACCTCTCAATAAGGGAGTTATATCTGATTATACAATAGCGGAGATAATGCTCAAGGCATTTATCAGAAGCGCAATGGAGAAACGTTCGGGAGTTGGAAGACCAAGGATATGCGTGTGTGTTCCAAGCGGTGTTACCGAGGTGCAGAGAAGAGCTGTTGAGGAAGCAGTGTACAAGACCGGTGCCAAGACTGTGTATGTCATGGAGGAACCTTTGGCTGCTGCTGTAGGAGCAAATGTAGATATCTATGAGGCAAAGGGTAATATGGTGGTCGACATAGGCGGTGGAACCACGGATATTGCGGTCGTATCCCTTGGTGGTGCAGTGGAGAGCAGCTCCATAAAATACGCCGGAGATGACTATAATAATGCACTCATCAAGTATGCCAGAAGAAAATACAACCTGCTTATAGGTTATCAGACAGCGGAGAATGCGAAGATTGCTGTTGGCTCAGTCGTAAAGCGTGATGAAGATATTGAGTATGTGATCAAGGGCCGTGATCTTATCAAGGGACTTCCAAAGGCTGTAACAATAACTGCGAATGAAACAGTGGATGCATTTGAGGAGACTACAGAGCATATTCTTGGAGCAATACACAATGTTCTTGAGACTGCACCGCCGGAGCTGGTGGCTGACATTGCGGTATCGGGCATTGTGCTTACCGGAGGAGGAAGTCTTATATACGGAATGGACAGAATAATCAAAGAGCGCACAGGGATAGAGGCATATGTATCGGAAAAAGCACTTGAGGCAGTGGCTCTCGGCGCTGGAATGTCTGTCAACCTCAGCGATAAGAAAGAAGATTAAATGTATGGAAAGAGATTATTTGCCGATCCGCATGGAGGACATGAAGAAGAGAGGGTGGACACAGGCGGACTTTGTGTTTGTCATAGGTGATGCCTATGTTGACCATCCCTCATTTGGCCCTGCAATCATAAGCAGATTGCTTGAGAGATATGGATATAAGGTGTGTATGATTGCCCAGCCTGATTGGAAGAATGACAAGAGCATTGATGTTTTTGGCAGACCAAGACTGGGCTTTTTGGTGTGCGGAGGCAATATGGATTCCATGGTGAACCATTATTCTGTGTCCAAGAAGAGAAGACAGAAGGATGCGTACTCTCCAGGTGGACAGATGGGACTTCGGCCTGATTATGCCACCACGGTATACTGTAATCTGATAAGGAGAACGTACAAGGATGTTCCGATCATAATCGGAGGTATAGAGGCCAGCCTCAGACGTATGGCACACTATGATTATTGGTCTGATAAATTGAAACATTCCATTCTGGTGGATTCATCCGCCGATATACTTTCGTATGGCATGGGCGAGCACAGCATGATAGAGATAGCGGAGGCGCTCGACAGCGGAATAGATGTGAAAGATATCACATTTGTCAGGGGTACATGCTACAGGACAAAGGATATATCCGGTGTGCCCGAGGATTCCATTATACTGCCGGATTATGACAGTCTTTCAAAGGATAGACTGGAATATGCAAGAAGCTTTTATACACAGTATATAAATACAGATCCATACTCGGCTAAAACGCTGGTTGAGGGATACGGAAACAGAGGATATGTTGTTCAGAATCCTCCGGCTTATCCGCTCACCCAGATGGAGATGGACGATGTGTATGATCTGCCATATATGAATAACTACCATCCGATATATGAGGAGGCGGGCGGTATCCCGGCTATATCAGAGATAAAATTCAGCCTGACGAGCAACCGGGGCTGCTTCGGAGGATGCAGCTTCTGCGCACTGACATTTCACCAGGGCAGGATCATACAGACAAGAAGCCACGAGTCACTGATAAAGGAAGCGGAGCGCATGACGCATGATCCTGATTTCAAAGGCTATATACATGATGTCGGAGGGCCGACTGCGAATTTCAGGCATAAATCATGCGCAAAGCAGGATAAATATGGTGTATGCACCAACAAGCAGTGTCTGTTCCCGGAACCGTGCAGGAATTTGAAGGTTGACCACAAGGATTATGTTGAGCTTCTGCGGAAGCTGGAAGCGGTTCCAGGTGTGAAAAAAGTATTTATCAGATCGGGAATACGATTCGATTATGTGATGGCGGACAGCAACGATGAATTCCTGAAAGAGCTTTGCGAGAAGCACATAAGCGGACAGCTCAGAGTTGCGCCGGAGCATGTATCGGATAATGTTCTCAGGATGATGGGCAAGCCACAGAACAGTGTATATGAGAAATTCATTGATAGATACAAAAGGGTAAATGCAAAGACTGGAAAGCAGCAGTATGTTGTTCCGTACCTGATGTCATCACATCCCGGATCCACGCTGAAGGAGGCGGTGGAGCTTGCCGAATATGTAAGGGATATAGGCTATATGCCTGAACAGGTGCAGGATTTCTATCCTACGCCGTCCACGATATCCACATGTATGTACTATACCGGAGTCGATCCTAGAACCATGAAACCGGTATATGTACCTCATAATCCACATGAAAAGGCAATGCAGAAGGCTCTTATGATGTATAGAAAACCGGAGAATTATGATCTGGTCAAAGAGGCGCTCATAAAGGCCGGCAGACAGGATCTTATCGGTTTTGATAAAAAATGTCTGATAGCGCCGAGAAAGATGGACAGGAAAGGTGAACACCAGGGACAACGTTCGTATGGCAAAAATGATAAAAGTAAGAACAATTCAATCAAAAATGGTAAAAACAGCAAAAATAATAAAGTTGTTCCACAGAAAAACACAAAATCATCCGGGCAGAAGAATGCTAAAAATGGCAAAAACAGGAATAAAAGGAAATAGCTCCTTCGCGGAGTCGTTCATTTTTGGTTGCGTGGCACATGCTTTTGTGCTAGAATTATGGCAGATTGTGTGAACCTTTAAGGTTTTTTTATATGTAGTCTTATGTCACACTAATATTTTTTTAAATGGAGGATTTGAAAATGGCAAAGAAGATTGTTTTAGCAGGCGCATGTCGTACAGCTATCGGAACAATGGGTGGATCACTCAGCACAACACCAGCTACAGAGCTTGGTTCAATCGTTATCAAGGAGGCTCTCAATAGAGCAGGAGTTCCTGCAGATCAGGTAGACCACGTATACATGGGATGTGTTATCCAGGCTGGTCAGGGACAGAATGTAGCACGTCAGGCTTCAATAAAGGCTGGACTTCCAATCGAGACAACTGCTGTTACAGTTAACGTTGTCTGTGGTTCAGGTCTTAACTGTGTCAACATGGCTGCACAGATGATCGAGGCAGGAGATGCTGATATCGTAGTTGCAGGTGGTATGGAGAATATGTCTATGGCTCCTTACGCTATGATGAAGGGTCGTTTCGGTTACAGAATGAACAATGGTGTACTCGTAGATACAATGGTAAACGATGCTCTCTGGGATGCATTCAATGATTATCACATGATCAAGACAGCTGACAATATCTGTGAGCAGTGGGGTCTTACACGTGAGGAGATTGATGAGTTTGCAGCAAAGAGCCAGCAGAAGGCTGTTGCAGCTCAGGAGTCAGGTGCATTTGATGCTGAGATCGTTCCAGTTATGGTAAAGAAGAAGAAAGAGATGGTTGAGTTCAAGAAGGATGAGGGACCAAGACCTGGTACAACAGTTGAGACACTTTCAAGACTCAGAACAATCAATCCTAACGGATTTGTTACAGCTGGTAACGCTTCAGGTATCAATGATGGTGCTGCAGCTATCGTTGTTATGAGCGAGGAGAAGGCTAAGGAGCTTGGCGTTAAGCCTATGGCTACATGGGTAGCTGGAGCACTTGGCGGAGTTGATCCTTCAATCATGGGTATCGGACCTGTAGCTTCAACCAAGAAGGTTATGGCTAAGACTGGTCTCAAGATTGAGGACTTCGATGTTATCGAGGCAAACGAGGCATTTGCTGCACAGTCAGTAGCAGTTGCTAAGGAACTTGGATTTGATGTTGACAAGCAGGTTAACCCTAACGGTGGTGCTATCGCTCTTGGACATCCAGTTGGAGCTTCAGGATGTCGTATCCTTGTTACACTTCTTCATGAGATGCAGGCAAAGGGTGCTAAGACAGGTCTTGCTACTCTCTGTATCGGTGGTGGAATGGGCTGCTCAACAGTCGTTAAGATCGAGGACTAATTTTAGATAATAAAGGAGATACATAATGGAGTTTGTTACATACGAACAGGATGGATATGTAGGAATTATCACAATCAACCGTCCAAAGGCTCTGAACGCACTCAACAGTGCAGTTCTTGAAGAGCTTGATGCAACATTCAAGGCAGTTGATCTTGATACAACAAGATGTCTTATTCTTACAGGTGCCGGTGAGAAGTCATTTGTTGCCGGAGCTGATATAGGTGAGATGTCAACACTCACAAAGGCAGAGGGAGAGGCCTTCGGTAAGAAGGGTAACGATGTGTTCAGAGCCATTGAGACATTCCCTATCCCAGTCATCGCAGCAGTGAATGGATTCGCTCTTGGCGGCGGATGCGAGATTTCAATGAGCTGTGATATCAGAATCTGCTCAGAGAATGCAATATTCGGTCAGCCAGAGGCTGGTCTTGGAATCACACCTGGTTTTGGCGGAACACAGAGACTTGCACGTCTTGTAGGTGCAGGCATGGCTAAGCAGCTTATCTACACAGCAAGAAACATCAAGGCAGATGAGGCTTACAGAATCGGTCTTGTGAACGCTGTTTATCCACTTGAGGAGCTCCTTCCAGCAGCTAAGAAGATGGCAGCCGGAATCGCAGCAAACGCTCCTATTGCAGTAAGAAACTGCAAGAAGGCTATCAACGATGGCTTACAGGTAGATATGGATCAGGCAATTGTTATTGAAGAGAAGCTTTTTGGTGACTGTTTCGAGACAGAGGATCAGAAGGCAGGAATGGGCAATTTCCTTGAGAAAGACAAGGAGAAGAAACTTAAGGTTGTTCCTTTCCAGAATAAGTAATAATTAACAGTTCTGATATTAACATTTAGGGTGGGGAATCTGATAAAGGTAAACCATCCTAAATGTGTGATATAAGTATTATGGTAGCATGTTAAACGAAACGTATATGAATTTCTCATGTTTACCGGAAAAAAAGATTTAGGAGGACATAAAAATGAAGGTTGGCGTAATTGGTGCAGGAACCATGGGTCAGGGCATTGCTAAGGCATTTGCTCAGGTTGACGGATACGAGGTTGCACTCTGTGATATCAAGCAGGAGTGGGCTGAAGGCGGTAAGGACAAGATCGCTAAGGGTTATGCAAGACTCGTAGAAAAAGGAAAGATGACACAGGAGAAGGTTGATGGTATTCTTGCCAGCATCACTCCAGGTCTTAAGGAAGACTTATGTGCAGACTGCGACCTTATAGTTGAGGCTGCTTTCGAGAACATGGAAGTAAAGAAGACAACATTTGCTGAGCTTGACAAGATCTGCAAGCCAGAGTGTGTATTCGCTTCAAACACATCATCACTTTCTATCACAGAGATTGGAAATGGTCTTACACGTCCTATGATCGGTATGCATTTCTTCAATCCAGCTGACAGAATGAAGCTTATCGAGGTTATCGCAGGTGTTAATACACCAGCTGAGATTGTAGAGAAGATCGTTAAGATCTCAGAGGAGATCGGTAAGACTCCAGTACAGGTTAACGAGGCTGCTGGATTCGTAGTAAACAGAATCCTCATCCCAATGATCAACGAAGCTGCATTCATCAAGATGGAAGGTGTATCAGACATAGCTGGTATTGACGCTGCTATGAAGCTTGGTGCTAACCATCCAATGGGACCACTTGAGTTAGGTGATTTCGTAGGCCTTGATATCTGTCTTGCAATCATGGACGTTCTGTACAATGAGACAGGTGACAGCAAGTATCGTGCATGTCCATTACTTCGTAAGATGGTACGTGGCGGCAACCTTGGTGTTAAGAGCGGCAGAGGATTCTATGTATACAATGCTGATCGTACAAAGACACCAGTTGATGCTCAGTAATAGTGCTAAGTAATATAATATATTCATGGAGGAATAATTAGAATGGATTTCGCTTTAGACAAGAAGTATGAAATGGCGCAGAATTTATTCAGAGAGTTCGCGCAGAATGAAGTAAAGCCTCTTGCTCAGGAAATTGACGAACAGCACAGATTTCCTAGAGAGACTGTAGAGAAGATGGCAAAGTATGGTTTCTTAGGAATCCCTGTTTCTAAGGAGTTAGGCGGACAGGGCTGTGATATTCTCACATATGCTATGTGCGTTGAGGAACTTTCAAAAGTTTGTGGTACTACAGGTGTTATCGTATCAGCACACACATCACTCTGTGTTGATCCTATCGTAACATTTGGTACACCAGCTCAGAAGGAGAAGTATGTTCCTGATCTTGCTTCAGGCAGAAAGCTTGGTGCTTTCGGTCTTACTGAGCCAGGTGCTGGTACAGATGCTCAGGGACAGCAGACAAAGGCTGTACTTGACGGAGACGAGTGGGTACTTAACGGATCAAAGTGCTTCATCACAAACGGTAAAGAGGCTGACGTATATATCGTTATCGCAGTTACTGGTATCGTTGAGAAGCGTGGCAGAAAGATGAAGGAGATCTCAGCATTCATCGTAGAGAAGGGTACACCTGGATTTACATTCGGTACAAAGGAGAACAAGATGGGTATCTGTGGTTCTTCAACATACGAGCTTATCTTCACAGACTGCCGTATTCCAAAGGACGCTCTTCTTGGACAGAAGGGTAAGGGATTCAATATCGCTATGCACACACTTGACGGTGGACGTATCGGTATCGCTGCTCAGGCTCTTGGTCTTGCAGAGGGCGCCCTTGACAGAACAGTTGCTTACGTAAAAGAGAGAAAGCAGTTCGGCCGCACAATCGGTCAGTTCCAGAACACACAGTTCCAGCTTGCTGATATGGCAACAAAGGTAAAAGCTGCTCAGATGATGGTTTACCGTGCAGCAATGGCTAAGGCTACTCAGAAGTCCTACGGCGTAGAGGCAGCAATGGCTAAACTGTATGCAGCAGAGGTTGCTATGGAAGTAACAACAAAGGCTGTTCAGCTCCATGGTGGTTATGGTTACATCAGAGAGTACGATGTAGAGCGTATGATGCGTGATGCTAAGATCACAGAGATCTATGAGGGAACAAGCGAAGTACAGCGCATGGTTATCTCAGGTGCATTGCTTAAATAGACGTGATCTAGCGGATTGAAAATGGATGGAAGAAATATAGAATCACGCTTGCGAGAATGAAATATTTCTGACAGACATTTGAGAGCGCAACGCGCACGAGAAACACGAAGTGTTTCGAGTAATCCGCGATTAATGAAAATATAATAACATAAGGAGTGGAAAATACATGAATATCGTAGTATGTATTAAACAGGTTCCTGATACAAAGGGTGGAGTAAAATTCAATCCAGATGGAACACTTGATAGAGCAGCAATGCTTGCTATCATGAACCCAGATGACAAAGCAGGTCTTGAAGCAGCATTAAGAATCAAAGATGAGACAGGAGCAAAAGTTACAGTTCTTACCATGGGACTTCCAAAGGCTGATGCAGTTCTTCGTGAAGCAATGGCAATGGGAGCAGATGATGCAATCCTTGTAACAGACAGAGTATTAGGTGGAGCAGATACATGGGCAACATCTACTACAATCGCTGGTGCTCTTCGTAACTTAGATTACGATCTTATCATCACAGGACGTCAGGCTATCGATGGAGATACCGCACAGGTAGGACCACAGATCGCTGAGCATCTTGGTTTACCAGTTATCTCTTACGCAGCAGACATCAAAGTTGATGGAGATTCTGTTATCGTTAAGAGACAGTATGAAGACAGATATCACGAATTAAAAGCAAAAATGCCTTGCTTAGTGACAGCACTTTCTGAATTAAATCAGCCACGTTACATGACACCAGGTGGAATCTTTGATGCATGTGACAAAGAAGTGACTGTTTGGGGAAGAGCAGACTTAAAGGATGTTGATGATTCTGACCTTGGATTAAAAGGATCACCAACAAAGATTGCAAAAGCATCTGATAAAGTAGCAAAAGGAGCTGGTGAGAAAGTAAATCTTGATCCAGCAGAATCCGTAGCATACTTGATCGGTAAATTCAAAGAGAAACACATTATCTAAAAAAATAAGGAAAAGTGGTGAATAAGATGTCATTAGAAGAATATAAGGGAGTATTTGTCTTTGCACAGCAGGTAGATAACGTATTAGACGGTGTTGCATTTGAATTGCTTGGCAAAGGTAAAGATTTAGCAAAAGACTTAAATACAGAAGTTACAGCAGTATTGATCGGCTCTGGCGTCAAAGGATTAGCAGATCAGTTAGCAGAGTATGGTGCAGACCGTGTTATCGTTGTAGACGATCCTGAATTAAAAGAATACAGAACAGAGCCATATGCACATGCACTGGCATCTGTAATCAATGAGTACAAACCAGAGATCATGTTAGTTGGTGCAACAGCTATCGGACGTGATCTTGGTCCTACTGTATCAGCAAGAGTTAAAACAGGTCTTACAGCAGACTGTACTTCTCTTGAAATCGGAGATTTCCCATTGGTTGCTGCTCCAGGAAAAGAATCTGAGCAGAAACACAATCAGTTGTTAATGACTCGTCCAGCATTTGGTGGTAACACAATCGCTACAATCGCTTGCCCGGATAACCGCCCACAGATGGCAACCGTTCGTCCAGGTGTTATGCAGAAGATTGCTCCAATCGCTGGTGCAAAAGCAAACGTTGTTGAATTCAATCCAGGATTCACACCTAACAACAGATATGTTGAAATCCTCAATGTTGTAAAAGCTGTAAAATCTACAGCAAATATCATGGAAGCTAAGATTTTGGTATCTGGTGGACGTGGAGTAGGTTCCAAAGAGAACTTCAAACTGTTAGAGGACTTAGCAGAAGTTCTTGGCGGTACTGTAAGCTGCTCCCGTGCTGTTGTAGAGAATGGCTGGTTACCAGTAGATCTTCAGGTTGGACAGACAGGTAAAACAGTTCGTCCACAGATTTACTTTGCAATCGGTATTTCCGGAGCAATCCAGCACGTAGCAGGTATGGAAGATTCTGATCTTATCATTGCGATCAACAAAGATGAAGATGCACCAATCTTCGATGTAGCTGATTATGGTCTTGTTGGAGACTTAAATAAGATCGTTCCGGCATTGACAGCAGCTTTAAAGACTGAACTTGGTAAATAAACCGTAGTTTAACGGACGTAGTGCCGCAGATTCTGTGGTGCGGTTATAGGTTGTGAAGGGCAGATATAAGCGTCCTCTCACAAGTCAGAATTTTATAGGTTTATGAAAAGAAAAACGGTATAAACGAAATATTATGTTTCTGTTCGCTGGGCATTCCGATAAGCCTCTGAAGAGTCTTATCTCCATAGCTCACAAAGAAAATAATATTTGTTTATACCGTTTTGCTTTCATTCACGTTATGGATGACTTGTGAGAGGACGCTTATATTTGCCCAATTTACACTGTGAATTGCACCACAGAATCTGCAATTTACGTTATGGAACTCACGGTTATGGAGTGTCTATAAAAGAGGTAGGATAAGCTGCTTTGACTTCATGAATATTGTTTCTACAATAATCACAATCACATAAATCTTCACTTCTTATTTGATTGTAATATGATTTGGCTTTCTCAATATCCAAAGTGTTCACCTCCTCAAATTCCATTTTGAGGAGGTGAACACTTTAGATATTGACCTGAATCCGTGAAGTTAATTTCTTCACAGACCCCTTAAATCCTATAATTTCAAGCCTTTGCGATACTTTGTTGTTCAATATCATTATTCACCCACCCGGTGAAAGAAATCTATGGTAAAATAGATATTGCAAAACCTATGGATTGGAGTCTTTTACCATGAATAACAACCACCGAATCACACTGAACACCAATAAGAACATTATTGTTGAATTTACAAACGAACGCATTATTCCCGCCAGCGGCCTGGCTGTTGTAGGTACCCTCCTCGGGAAAAGCGGTTTCATTAAAAAACTTAATCGCATGGATATAACATCCAATCGATCCCAGCATCAGATTAAGAACGGTGATATTGTACTCACTTATCTTGGAATGCTTTGCATGGGCAAGCCTTACTTTGAAGCTGTCCATGAAATGGACGATGACAAGGACTTTTACAAAACCGCTCTTGCCAATGGTCTTGTTCCGGTAGATATCGATGTGACACCTATGGATAATTCAAAATCCAAAAAGGAAGGTGTTTCACGAACCTACAAAGGGTTTGACGGCTATGCGCCTATGATGGCATATATAGGTACAGAGGGGTACGCCATCAATTTCGAACTCCGTGAAGGAAAACAGCATTGTCAGAAGGGGACGGTTGAGTTTCTGCAGGAAACAATAAAGCTTTGTCACAAAATGACAGATAAGCCGCTGTTGATTTGCCTTGATTCCGGCAATGACTCCATCGACAATGTTGCTGTTCTGATGGATACAGGCTGCTTTTTCATTATCAAGCGAAACCTTCGCCGGGAAAGCACGGATGATTGGTTTGAAATGGCAAAGCAGTACTTCCAGAATGTAAACAGTCCAAGAGATGGAAAAACGGTTTATATAGGCAGTGACTGGAAAACCGTTACCAGTAAGCAGTTCAATAAAGAGTTTACACTCCGTACCGGCTACGAGATTACGGAACGAACCATTGATAAATATGGTCAGTTCAATCTTGTTCCTGATGTTGAAGTTGAAACCTGATGGACAAACCTTGGTGACCCGGATGAGGAAATCATCCGTCTGTATCATGCCCATGGAGAATGTGAGCAGTTTCATAGTGAGGTAAAAACTGACATGGATCTGGAGCGGCTTCCATCCGGAAAGTTTGCGACCAATGCACTGATACTCGAATTGGGGATGATCGCATATAACATTCTCCGTATGATCGGTCAGGGCACAATTGGAGGACGGGCACCCCGTCAAAAGAGGGATGTTAAACGCCGTCGTTTACGCACAGTTATCAGCAACCTGATCATGCTGGCAGGCTATGTAACCATGCATGCACGCCAGTTGATAATCGGCCTTGGAAAAAGCAACGTCTGGCGGCATATATTTTCTGATATCTGTCAGAAATATGCTGTCACAAACGCATAAGTAACAAAGCAAATTTATAGTAGGCTTATTTCGTGTACCCTTTTTTGCCCAATGAGCGCTTGGAGTCACGACATTGGTACTGAAAATAGACATTGAAGTATGTTTTTATCATGAAACCAACTTGCCCTTGACAGGTTGGTTCGCTTAAAGGATGAACTTCACGGATTCAGGTTTTAGATATCCCATAAATGATGAAATGCTATATTTTGGCGGAATACTTA
>ENA-OVFR01000799-OVFR01000799.1-human-gut-metagenome-genome-assembly--contig:-NODE-799-length-18091-cov-11.560656_pt1 | contig 18091 bp, 10 predicted proteins | sample MGYA00237762_ERZ505403 | MGnify/ENA primary metagenome ERZ505403 (study PRJEB26158, sample SAMN06016376) | human gut metagenome | biome: human gut; feature: ankylosing spondylitis patient; material... | reverse complement strand
TGATGGTCGGTGCAAACTGCGCCGGCTTCCTGAAGGTCGCTACCGCCATGATGGCTCAGGGCATCACCTACTAAGCTTTTTCCAAATCGTTCCAGAGGGCTGCACCCACACCGGGTGCGGCCCTTTTGTTTTGCCCGCCTGTCTGCATAACTGTCTGCTGTCCCGCTCATACTCCTTTCATCAAACGAAAAGAGGTTTTTGCATGGACGAAATGATGTTCTGTTATCAATGTGAGCAGGCGGCAAACTGCACGGCCTGCACCGGAAAAGCGGGTGTCTGCGGCAAATCAGCCGAGACAGCCGACGCGCAGGACAAGCTCACCGGGGCGCTCATCGGCTTTGCCACCCTGCTGCTGGACATCGGCAGACCCATCCAGCCCCCGCAGGCACTCTTGCTGACGGAAGGATTGTTCACCACCATCACCAATGTTGATTTCGACCCCCAGACGGTGGCGCAGCTGACCGATAAGGTCTGGAAGGCCAAGCAGGAAGCCTTTGCCTCGGCCAGCCCTGCACCTGCACCAGTGTCCGACTACGATATGCAGAAGCTGTGGCAGGAGCCGGACCCCGACCGGAAGAGCCTGTGCTCCTTTGTCCTCTTTGGGCTGCGCGGCATGGCAGCTTACTCCTACCACGCGCGGGTGCTGGGCTATACCGATGGCGAGATCGACCTGTTTTTCTGCACGGCGCTGCGGGCCATCGCACAGGAGCGGGACAAGGACAAGCTCTTCCAGCTGGTGGAGGACACCGGGCGGATGGCCTACCGGGTCATGGCTGAGCTGGACAAGGCCAACACCGGCGCGTTTGGCGATCCGGAACCGGTGCAGGTGCCCCTGACCATTGAAAAGGGGCCGTTCATCGTGATTTCCGGCCACGACCTCTACGACGCACAGCAGCTGCTGGAACAGACCGCAGGCCGGGGCGTCAACGTCTACACCCACTCGGAGATGCTGCCCGCCCACGGCTACCCGGAGCTGAAGCGCCGCTACCCCCACCTCAAGGGCAACTTTGGCACCGCATGGCAGAACCAGCAGCGGGAGTTCGAGGACATCCCCGCGCCCATCCTGTTCACCACCAACTGCATCATGCCCCTGCGCGCCAGCTACGCCGACCGGGTGTTCACCACCTCGGTGGTGGCTTACCCCGGCGTGCCCCACATCGACGAAGGGCGCGACTTTTCCCCGGTGATCGAAAAGGCGCTGGAGCTGGGCGGCTACGCGCAGGACACCCTGCTGCCCGGCCTGAACGGCGGCTCCACGGTGACCACCGGTTTTGCCCGCACCGCCGTGCTGCAGCACGCGGACGAGATCGTGCAGGCGGTGCGGGACGGTAAGCTGCGGCACTTCTTTCTGGTGGGCGGCTGCGACGGCACCCGGCCCAGCCGCCGCTACTACACCGAGTTTGCCCGCCTTACCCCGCCCGACACCATCCTGCTGACCCTGGCCTGCGGCAAGTTCCGCCTGAACGACCTGCCCCTTGGCACCGTGCCGGGCACCGGCCTGCCCCGCATCTTGGACGTGGGCCAGTGCAACGACGCCTACAGCGCCATCCGCATCGCATTGGCGCTGGCCGATGCCTTTGGCTGCGGCGTCAACGACCTGCCCCTCTCGCTGGTGCTGTGCTGGTTTGAGCAGAAGGCCGTGTGCATCCTCATCGCGCTGCTGGCGCTGGGCATCCGGAACATCCGGCTGGGGCCTACCCTGCCCCCGTTCCTCTCGCCGGGGGTGGTGCGCACCCTGCAGGAACGGTACGGCCTCAAGCCCATTGCCACCCCGGAAGCCGACCTGGAGGCCATTCTGGGCAGACATTGAGCCTGCACTGTTCTCACTATAGCTACAACTGACCGCCGTACGCGGCGTTTCGCACAAGAAGCAGTGGAAAGCTGTTGTTATATTTGGTGCAGCTGACACTTGAAGATTTTTCAGCGTTCAGTATAATAATAGTTACCGGAACAAAGGCGTTCTGCAAGGGGCTATTTTGCCCTTTGCGGGGCGCTTTTCTTTTTTGTCAAAATGCGGAGGGTGCCGCACCGGTGAGGATTTTATTTGGTTTGCCCCGCCGCCCCAAACAAAGACAAAACAAGCCCCCCGGCACCATGCGGAAGTGCCGGGGGCCTGTTTTTGCAATAAGGGGGAAAGCGGAGCTTTGCGGTAAACTCCGCCTCCGGGGTTGGTTAGTCTTTCACCAGTTCGCTGTGGTCTGCCTCCACCAGCAGCAGGGTGGGCTCTTCGGTCCCACGGTGGGTGAGGTAGAACACCTCGCTGCCGCTGCCCTGTGCCAGCAGGTCGTTGATGTCAAAGCTGCTGGTCTGGCCATTGGTGACGAACTGGATGGTCTGCGCGCCGTGGTCCTGCAGGTAGCGCAGAGTGTTCAGGTTGCCGGTAAGAGTGGCCGTGTCGTAGGCACCGGTGTAGGTGCGCAGGGTGCCGTTCTGGCTCACGGTAAAGGGCTCATTCATGCCCTCGGCATCCACCACCCGCAGCTCAAGGGCGCCGAAGGCTTCGATGGCACCGCAGTTGGTGTAGGTGTGGGTGCCGTTGCCGTTGTCCACCCAGTTGTGGCCGGTGGTGGGGATGGTTCTGGTCTCCACATGGCTGGGATCACGCTTGCAGGTACGGGTCTCCACGCCCTCATTGGTGCAGGTAGCGGGGGTGGTCACTGTCCAGGCGCCCCAATCATGGCCCAGGGCGGAGATCTTTTCCGTTTCCTTCATGCCACAGCGGCTGCACTCCCCGACCTTTTCTCCATCTTTCGTACAGGTAGGACGCGTTTCCGTGTAGTGCCAATCGTGATTAAACTCCTGTTTCATCGTGTTTCCTTCGGAGACCCAGGAGTTATCAATAATTACGTCGTTATTGCCATACTCTCCATAAAGATCTCCAGACAGTTCTCCGTGTTCATTTGCGCCTCTTCCGATGCCCTCTGATCCGTGGGTGCCTAAAGCCCCTGCCCCAGTGTCCAGAAGATAGTTTCCGTTCGCATCTTTTTCGCAGTTGCCGTTCTGATCCAGTTTGAACCGACCAATGACCGAGTTGATGATCCTTATCACGTTCTCGCCATTCCAGTAGTCACCTCTGGTTCCGCCGCCGCCAATACCAGCACCGTAGACCTTACCCTTCGAAGGTAAACCCGATTTGGCAGACTCGACCGTAGCATTTTTGATCGTCACATGCGCATACGTTTTGTGTGGCTTGTAGGAATGGTAACCGCCACCAGCACCAGAACCAATGCCGGCTCCGCCCTCGCCGCCAACAGCCTCTTCCACCGTGGCTCCGTCGGTAATTTCTATCTCTGCGGAGCCGCCTTTACGGAGGGCAGGTTGTAGTGCAACAGTGAAAGCGCTTCCACCACCAATGCCTGCACCAAGGTGGCCCTCGGCCTTTTTGATGATGGTGTTTTTGCCGCGGATCTCGACCTTAGCATCTCCACCCTCAAGGCCCGAGTTAGGGTTAGTGGGATCGTCATTGTCACTGCCACCGCCGCCAATACCGGCACCACCAAGGCCCACCGCCTCGATCACGCCTCCGGTGATCAGCACATCTCCCTTGCCGCCTTCATCGTCGCCCCAGCCGCCGCCTATACCAGCGCCATACTGAGCCGTCGACTTGATATGACCGCCGGTGATGGTCACTGCACCGTCGCCGCCCCCGGTATAGAAGGCGCCGCCGCCAATGCCGGTAGCCTCAATATTGCCGCCGTTGATGGTGATCGTTTGGCTGCGGTCATCCGGGTCGTTCTTATTGACCCTGCCGCCATCGCCGGCACCGCCTCCGCCGCCGATGCCGGCAGCACTCTCGCCGCCCGTTGCCGTGATCTTTCCGCCATCGATCACGATACTGCTGGTACTTTTACTAGTACCCGAGTAATAGGCTTCACATCCTCCTCCTATACCAGCGCCGCCATAGCGTCCGACACCATTATTACCGCCCGTAGCAGTCAGGCTGCCAACGTCCTTGACAGCATTGCCGCTTTCTCCGGCAGCAACTGCATCTTCCTCGGCCTTTTTCTCCTCACCCGTCTTCGCTGTGCCATCGTTCTTGAGGTCATCCCGGATGGTCAGTCTGCCGCTAGAGTCATCGTCATTCTTTTCCAAGCCGGCATGAGCCTTGCCGCTGGTCAGGACATTGCTGTGGTTCAGCTCAATGTTGACATCGCCTTCACCCGAAATTTTCATGGCGGCTTTGCTGTCGGATTTGATCGTTGCATTGTCCAGCGTGATATTGAGGGCATTTTCCGCTCCGGCGACCTTATTGATGATCTTGATGACATTGCGGACGGCAGTTGCCACCGCACTGGTAAGGGTCGTTGGAGCCGGGGCCTCATAGGTCATAATGCCCGCATCTGCATCCTCAGAGTCCTTGTTCTGGTTCTTCTGGCCGCTCTGGTCGGCTTCCGGGTCGTTCTTGTCGACTTCCGGGTCGTTCTGGTCGGCCTGGTCGCCCTGATTCTTCTGGTCGGCTTCCGGGTCGTTCTGGCTGTCCGGGCGGGAGACCTCCTGATCCGGCTGAGCGTCCAGCTCCCCGGTATAGCTGATCACGGTGCCGTCCTTGTTCTCCGTTACCGTGGTCTCCGGGGCCTTGGTATCGTCCTTCGCAGCATCTGCAGCGGCCGTTGTGGTGGCGGCAGACTTTGTGTTGTCGCCGGTAATGGTGATCTTGTCGTCCTCATCATCGTTCTTGAACTGGTCTGTTTTATCTTGACCGCCCACGCTGATGGTGATGGTAGCCTTACCGGTGCTGTCCGCCTCCTGCTTGATCTCCACATCGCCGGTGATATTTGCATCGGACATATCAATGGAATAGCCAGCCGATGCAGGTACCGCTGCTGCAGAGACCGCCATACTCAGGGCCAGGGCGGCGGCCGCCGTCCGCTTCATGTTCTTTCGTAACCGCATAAATTTTTTCCTCCAATCGTTTTGCGGGTTGCCCGCTTTTTCTCATTCTACCCCCCACTCCATGTGCGCAAGAGCATTTTTTACCAAATTTTCTGCAGTTTTTATGTGCATCTTGTACAATTATTCGCCGAGATTTATGGGCATAATTCCGAAAGGCATCAGAAATCGTCCTCTTTTTTTCAGGAGTCCCGGGAAATCCGGTATCGTTTCCACGGACCGCCGATTTTGCAGGAACCATCAAAGGCCCCCTGCCGGGGCCGTCCGGCGTTTTGGCCCGGCAGCAGCCTGCAAAAAGCCATACTTTTGCCCACCGGATGTGTCTGTTTTGAACAAGAAAAAAGAGGGCCAGTGTACCCACATTTGGTGCAGCTGTCACTTGAAGATTTTTCAGCGTTCAGTATAATAATAGTTACCGGAACAAAGGCGTTCTGCAAGGGGCTATTTTGCCCTTTGCGGGGCGCTTTTCTTTTTTGTCAAAATGCGGAGGGTGCCGCACCGGTGAGGATTTTAGATAAGGATGGGAAAGTCTATGGAAAACTTTACAGAGCAGAAAAACACCCTTGGTCTGTACGATCCACAGTTTGAGCACGATGCCTGCGGCATTGGCGCTGTGGTGGATATCAAGGGCCGCAAAAGCCACCAGACCGTGGACGATGCACTGGCCATTGTGGAACGGCTGGAGCACCGTGCCGGCAAGGATGCCGAGGGCAAGACCGGCGACGGTGTGGGCATTTTGCTGCAGATCAGCCACAAGTTCTTCTCCAAGGTTGCCGAAGAACTGAACATCAGCCTTGGCAACGAGCGCGAGTACGGTGTGGGCATGTTCTTCTTCCCCCAGAGCGAACACCTGCGTGCGCAGGCCATGAAGCTGTTTGAGGTGGTCACCCGCAAGGAAGGCCTCGAATTTCTGGCATGGCGCAAGGTTCCCGTGAACCCGGATGCCGTGGGCCAGAAGGCCCGCGACTGTATGCCTGCTATCTGGCAGTGCTTCATCAAAAAGCCAGCCAAGGTGAGCAAGGGCATCGATTTTGACCGCAAGCTGTACATTGTGCGCCGCGTGTTCGAGCAGGCCAGCAACGGCACTTATGTGCCCAGCCTGTCCAGCCGCACCATCGTGTACAAGGGCATGTTCCTTGTGCACGACCTGCGCCTGTTCTATACCGACCTGCAGGACCCCGATTACGAGTCTGCCATCGGCATGGTGCACAGCCGCTTTTCCACCAACACCAACCCCAGCTGGATGCGCGCACACCCCAACCGCTTCATCCTGCACAACGGCGAGATCAACACCATCAAGGGCAACACGGATGCCATGCTGGCCCGTGAAGAGAGCATCTCCAGCTCCATCATGCAGGACGACATGAACAAGATCCTGCCCATCATCAACACTTCCGGCTCCGACTCCGCCATGCTGGATAACGCGCTGGAATTCATGGTGATGAACGGCATGGATCTGCCGTTGGCCGTGATGATCACCATTCCCGAGCCGTGGGAGAACAACAAGAACATCAGCCAGAAAAAGCGCGATTTCTACCAGTATTATGCCACCATGCTGGAGCCTTGGGATGGCCCCGCTGCCATCCTCTTCTCGGACGGCGACGTGATGGGCGCTGTGCTGGACCGCAACGGTCTGCGCCCCAGCCGCTATTACATCACCAAGGACGGCCGCATGATCCTGTCCTCCGAGGTGGGTGTGCTGGAATGCGAACCGGATAATATTTTGGTCAAGGATCGTCTGCGCCCCGGCAAAATGCTGCTGGTGGACACCGTGAAGGGCGAAGTGGTGGACGACGAAAAGCTCAAGGAGTTCTACGCCAGCCGTGAGCCTTACGGCGAGTGGATCGACCGCAACCTTGTGGAGCTGGCCAGGCTGAAAATTCCCAACGTGAAGGTGGAAAGCTACACCGGCGATCAGCTCACCCGCCTGCAGAAGGTGTTCGGCTACAAGTATGAGGATGTGAACACCATGATCCTCTCCATGGCACGGGCAGGCGCAGAGCCTTCCGGTGCTATGGGCACCGACACCCCGCTTGCTGTGCTGAGCAACCAGCATCCGCCGCTGTTCAATTACTTCAAGCAGCGCTTTGCGCAGGTCACCAACCCGCCCATCGATGCCATCCGCGAAAAGGTGGTCACTTCCACCAGCGTGTATATTGGCGCACACGGCAACCTGCTGGAGGACAAGCCCGAGAACTGCAAGGTGCTCAAGGTGCACAACCCCATCCTGACCAGCACAGACCTGCTCAAGATCAAATACATGAACGTGCCCGGCTTCAAGGTAGCCACGGTGTCCATCAACTACTATAAGAATACCAGTCTGGAAAAGGCCATCGACCGTGTATTTCTGGAGGTCGACCGCGCCTACAAGGATGGTGCAAACATCATCATCCTTTCTGACCGCGATGTGGATGAATACCACGTGACCATTCCCAGCCTGCTGGCAGTTTCCGCGGTTTCGCAGTACCTGATCCGCACCAAGAAGAGCACCGCACTGGCCCTGATCCTGGAAAGTGCAGAGCCGCGCGAGGTGCACCACTTTGCCACCCTGCTGGGCTACGGTGCCTGCGCCATCAATCCCTATCTGGCACATGAGACCATCGGCCAGCTCATCGACGAAGGCCTGCTGGACAAAGATTACTATGCAGCCGTGGAGGACTACGACAACGCCATCCTCAGCGGCATCGTGAAGATTGCCTCCAAGATGGGCATTTCCACCATCCAGAGCTACCAGAGCAGCCAGATCTTTGAGGCTGTGGGCATCTCCAAGGATGTCATCGACAAATACTTCACCGGCACGGTGAGCCGTGTGGGAGGCATTACCCTTTCGGACATTCAGGCCGATGTGGAAGCCCAGCACAACGCAGCCTTCGACCCGCTGGGTCTGGACATCAACATGGAGCTGGCCGACAGCGGCGCACACAAGTTCCGCAGCGGCAAGGAAGAACACCTGTTCAACCCCCAGACCATCCACCTGTTCCAGAAGGCCTGCTGGACGAACGACTACTCGGCTTTCAAGCAGTTCACCAGCACCGTGGACAATATGGGTGCTGACGGCGTGCATCTGCGCAGCCTGCTGGACTTCAACTATGCTCCTGACGGCGGCATCCCGCTGGAAGAGGTGGAGCCGGTAAGCTCCATCGTCAAGCGGTTCAAGGGCGCAGCCATGAGCTACGGTGCCCTGAGCAGTGAAGCCCATGAGACCATTGCCATTGCCCTGAACCGTCTGGGCGGCCGCAGCAACACCGGCGAGGGCGGCGAACCCGAAGAGCGCTACCACAGCGAGAGCAATTCCAAGATCAAGCAGGTGGCTTCCGCACGCTTTGGTGTAACGAGCAAATACCTGGTGAGCGCCGAAGAGATCCAGATCAAGCTGGCACAGGGCGCAAAGCCCGGTGAGGGCGGCAACCTGCCCGGTGCCAAGGTGTATCCGTGGATCGCAAAGACCCGCCACAGCACCACCGGTGTGGGCCTGATCTCTCCCCCGCCGCACCACGATATCTACTCCATCGAGGACCTTGCAGAGCTGATCTACGACCTGAAGAACGCCAACCGCAGCGCCAACATCAATGTCAAGCTGGTGAGTGAGGCCGGCGTTGGCACCATTGCGGCCGGTGTTGCCAAGGGCGGCGCACAGGTCATTCTGGTGTCCGGCTACGACGGCGGCACCGGTGCAGCACCGCGTACTTCCATCAAGCACGCTGGCCTGCCGTGGGAGCTGGGCATCGCCGAGACCCATCAGACCCTGATCCTGAACGGCCTGCGCACCCGCGTGCGCATCGAGAGCGACTCCAAGCTGCTCTCCGGCCGCGATGTTGCCATCAGCTGTATGCTGGGCGCAGAGGAGTTCGGCTTCGGCACTACCCTGCTGATGGCCGAGGGCTGCGTGATGATGCGTGTGTGCAATCTGGATACCTGCCCCATGGGCATCTGCACCCAGAACCCGGAGCTGCGCAAGAACTTCAAGGGCAAGCCGGAATACATCATCAACTACCTCACCTTTGTGGCCGAGGAGCTGCGCGAGTACATGGCAAAGCTGGGCGTGCGCACCATCGACGAGCTGGTGGGCCGCACCGACCTGCTCAAGGTCAAGCCTGCCGCACCCGGCAGCCGCGCTTCCAAGATGGATCTCGACTGCATCCTGCACAACCCTGCCATCGAGAACAGCAATGTTCACTTCGTGAAGGAGGACACCTACGACTTCCATCTGGAAAACACCCTCGATATGAAGGTGCTGATGAAGAAGTTCAAGCTCAGCAGCAAGAATGCCCAGAGCGTGACGCTGGATGTCTCCAACACCGACCGCGCCTTTGGTGCCATCTTTGGCAGCGAGATCACCCGCAAATACGGCAACAGCCTGCCGGATGATGTTTACACCGCCCACTGTGTGGGTGCAGGCGGCCAGAGCTTTGGTGCCTTCATCCCGGGCGGCCTGACGCTGGACCTTGTGGGCGACTGCAACGACTACATGGGCAAGGGCCTGTCCGGCGGCAAGATCGTCGTGCGCCCGCCCAAGGGCATCACGTTCAAGCCGGAAGAGAACATTATCACCGGCAACGTGGCCCTGTACGGTGCTACCAGCGGCAAGGCGTTCATTTCCGGCGTGGCCGGTGAGCGCTTCGCCGTACGCAACAGCGGTGCCACCGCCGTTGTGGAGGGCGTTGGCGACCACGGCTGCGAGTACATGACCGGCGGCACGGTGGTGGTTCTGGGCCAGACCGGCAAAAACTTTGCAGCCGGTATGACCGGCGGCATCGCCTACGTGCTGGACGAGAACTGGGACTTCTACCAGCGCGTGAACAAGGAGACCGTCAGCCTGGAGCCTGTGGAGCACAAGTACGATGTTGCCACCCTGAAAGAGCTGATCCGCGAACATGTGGAGGCCACCGGCTCTCCCCGCGGCAAAGAGATCCTTGACAACTTCAGCGAATTCCTGCCCAAGTTCAAGAAAGTTCTGCCCTACGATTATGACCGTATGCTGCGTGTGATCGCATCCGTTGAGGAGCGCGGTCTGGACGGCGAGCAGGCACAGATCGAAGCATTCTACACGGTGCAGAAGAAGAAGTAAGGAGGGCAGCGTTATGGGTAAGACAACTGGATTTATCGACTATACGCGCAAAACCAGCACGGATGTTCCGCCGCTGGAACGCATTGAAAACTTTAACGAATTTCATGTCTGGCTCTCCCGCGAGGAGCAGCAGACGCAGGCAGCACGCTGCATGGACTGCGGTGTTCCCTTCTGTCAGGCCGGCATGATGATCGGCGGCATGGCCTCCGGCTGCCCGCTGAATAACCTCATCCCGGAGTGGAACGACCTTGTTTATCATGGCAAGTGGGAGCTGGCCATGCACCGTCTGATGGCCACCAACCGTTTTCCGGAGTTCACCAGCCGGGTGTGCCCTGCCCTGTGTGAAGCGGCCTGCACCTGCGGCGATGTGACCGGCAGCAGCGTGACCGTGCGCGAGAACGAGCACGCCATTATCGAAACGGCTTACGCCAAGGGCTGGCTGCACGCCGCACCGCCGCCCTCCCGCACCGGCAAGAGCGTAGCCGTGGTGGGCAGCGGCCCCTCCGGCCTTTCGGTGGCCGAATACCTGAACAAGCGCGGCCACGCCGTGACTGTGTTCGAGCGTGCCGACCGCGTGGGCGGCCTGCTGATGTACGGCATCCCCAACATGAAGCTGGACAAATCCGTCATCGAGCGCCGCATCAAGATCATGCAGGCTGAGGGCGTGGAGTTCCGCACCAACATGGATGTGGGCGGGGCTGTTGCCGCCGAAGAGCTGCTGAACGGCTACGATGCCGTGGTGCTGTGCTGCGGTGCCAAGAAGGCCCGCGACCTGAATGTGCCCGGCCGCGATGCAAACGGCGTGCACTTTGCCGTGGACTACCTGACCAGCGTGACCAGAAGTCTGCTGGACAGCCAGTTCGCGGACGGCAAGGCCATCGATGCCAAGGGCAGGAATGTTCTGGTGATCGGCGGCGGTGATACCGGCAACGACTGTCAGGGCACGGCCCTGCGGCAGGGCTGCACCGATCTGGTGGCACTGGAAATGATGCCGCAGCCGCCCAAGGAGCGTGCAGCCTCCAACCCGTGGCCGGAGTGGCCCCGTGTGCTGAAGGTGGACTACGGCCAGACCGAGTGCCTTGCAAAGTTTGGCAAGGACCCGCGTGTGTACCAGACCACCGTGAAGGAATTTTTGAAGGATGATGCAGGTAATCTGACCGGTGCTATCATCTCCTACCTGAAGCCGGAGCGGAACCCCGAGACCGGCCGTACCAGCATGGTGCCTACCGGTGAAGAATTTACCTACAACTGCCAGCTGGCGTTCATCGCCGCAGGCTTTACCGGCTGCGAAAGCTACGTGGCCGATGCATTTGGTGTGGAGCTGACCGCCCGCGGCAACGTGGCAGACCACAGCTTCAAGACCAACGTGGAAAAGGTGTTCGTTTGCGGCGATATGCGCCGCGGCCAGAGCCTTGTGGTGTGGGGCCTGCGCGAAGGCCGCGACTGCGCCGCCGAGGTAGACCGCTACCTGATGGGTTACACCAACCTCTAACTAAGCCATTCTCTTTCCTATCCTAAACAAGCAGAAGCGGGGGCCTTTGCAAGGCTCCCGCTTCTGCTTTTGTTTTTTAGTCTGTATTGTGTTCCGGTTCCGTGGGGGTAGGATCTGTTGTTTCCGGAGGGGCCGGCTCTGTCGTGGTGGGTTCGGTAGCGGCGGGTTCCTCCGGTGTGACAGTGATCTGCACACTGGGGTCTGCCGCAATATACACGGTGATCACCGTGCCCACTTCCACCTTGGTGCCCGGCTCCTCGCTGGTACGCACCACGCAGCCGGATGCATAGGAGCCATCGTTCACCACCATAAAGCAGCTGGCCACAAGGCCCCGGGCTTCCAGTTCCTTTACCGCGCCATCCTGTGTAAAGCCGATGATATTGGGCATCTCGGCCATCTGCGGGCCTTTGCTCACCACCAGCCGTATGGTCTCCCCTGCCTTGAGCACAGTGTCTGCGCTCGGCTCCTGCTGGATGATCTGGCCCGCCGGGGCGGTATCGCTGTATTCCTCGGTGACATAGAACAGATACATGCTGGTATATTCCCGGTTGTTCTGCACCTGCGTGTAGTCCATGCCAATAAAGTTTGGCACAAGGTTCTGCGGCACCATCACCTCGCTGCTGGCCGGGTCCGACTCCGCAGCCGACGCGGCAGGCTGGTGGATGTGCTGGCTCAGCACGCTCCACAGCGTGAGCAGAATGAGGATGGACAGCAGGATCACGATGCCCGCCAGCAGCGCTTTTAAGCTGAGCAGATGCTCCTTGCGTTCTGGCTCCGGCTGGGCTGTGCGCACCGGAGTCTCCGGCTTCATGGTGCGGGTCAGCTCGGCGGTGTATTCCTTGGAAGAAAGGGCCTGATACAGCTGCGGCACGGTCTGGATGCGCTCCATGGGCCGCAGGCGCAGGCCCAGCTGCAGCACCTGCGAGACGTACAGCGGCAGGCTGCCGTTCACCGATTTTGCGCGTGGGTTGGAGTCTGTCACCATGCGCTGCGCTGCAGGCACCGGGGCCTGCCCGCACACCATGCGGTAGAACACGGCCGCAAGGCTGTATTCATCGGTATAGCGGCCCTCGAACTCTGCGGTGGAATACTGCTCCGGGGCGGAATAGCCTTCGTACAGCTGTTCGTGCAGGCCGCTGCCCGCCGTGCGCAGGCCCACCGTGGCATAGCCTGCCAAACGGCAGCGGTCGTTTTCCATCACGCGGATGTTCTCCGGGCAGATACCGCGGTGCACCAGACCGATCTTGTGCATGGCGGCTACGCCTTCAAACACCGGCTGCAGCATGGTGCAGGCATCGTCCGGGCGGATGGTGCCTGGGTGGTTTTCCAGCCACTGATCCAGCGGGGTGCCGCCCAGATTTTCCAGAATGGCGTAAACGCTGTTATTGGCTTCCACCACATCCAGCACGGCTTCCAGACCATTGGCCGGAGTGATGCGCTGGATGGAGCGGTACAGGTCCGCAAAATCCATGCGGGTGGTCTTGAACAGCACCTCACTGCCAGTCTTGGGCCGCAGGGTGCTTTCTGCCGTGCGCTCCGCCGTGAGGGTAATGGGCAGATATTCCTTGATGGTCACCCGGAAACGGCCCAGATTCTCTGCGCCGCGGTAGAGGATGCCCTCGCCGTCGATGCTCAGCATTTCCCCTACGGTGTAGCGCCCGGCCAGCACGGTGCCCACCGGCAGGGTGCCGCCGGGGTTGCGCCCGGCAAAGCTTTTGCCGCAGTGCGGGCAGCTTTGTGCTGCTCCGGGCAGCGGCTGCAGGCAGTATGGACACAGGCGTGTTGCTTCCATTGTGGTCTCCTTATACCGTTTTGCGCCGCAGCAGGCTCATGGGCGGCAGCTCCGGCGTGGGAATGGTGTATTTTTCCATGGCATGCGGGGTGCTCTCCACCCGTTCGCCGGCTTCGTTTTCGATCCACTCAGGGTTCAGCGGAATGCTGCGGCCATCCGGGCAGAGGGCTTCCAGAGTGTCGCCCAGGCTCCACTTGCCGCGCTGCTGGCAGGAGGCAACGCCGTTCTCCCAGCCGTCCACCGTGCCCACAAACTCCCACTCGCGGATGTAAGTAGCGCTGTCGGTGGCCTGTCTGGCCTGCTCGCGGCCAAAGTAGAAGCCCGGCGAGTAGTGGCGGTGGCTGGTACGGGTAAGCTCCTCGTACACTTCAGCAGGCAGCTCAAAGTTGTCGTTGGCGGGGTCTGCCAGATAGGCGTCCAGCGCCCTGCGGTAGGCGGCGGTAACGCTTGCCACATAGTAAAAGGTCTTGGCACGGCCCTCGATCTTCAGGCTGTCCACACCGGCCTTGCAGATCAGATCAAGGAAAGGCGCGGTGCACATATCATTGGCGTTGAGGATGTAGCTGCCGTTCTCGTTCTCGCCGATCTCGTACAGCTGGCCCGGACGGGTCTCCTCGCTGAGATAGTATTTCCAGCGGCAGGGCTGGGCGCACTGGCCGCGGTTCGCGTCGCGGCCCGCCATGTAGTTGGAAAGCAGGCATCGGCCCGAAACGCTCATGCACATAGCACCGTGCACAAAGGCTTCGATCTCCAGCTCCGGCGGTGTTTTATCGCGCAGGATCGCAATATCCTGCAGGGACATCTCACGGGCCAGCACCACGCGCTTTGCGCCCATGTTGTAGGCGGCGCGGGCCGCAGCCCAGTTGGTGATGCCTGTCTGGGTGGACATGTGCACATCGATGTCCGGTGCAAAGGTCTTACAGGCATCCAGCACACCAAGGTCTGCCACGATAAAGGCATCCACACCGGCCTTGGCTGCTTCCTTGATGGCCTCGGGCAGGCGGTCGGCTTCCTCGTTGGTGGGCAGGGTGTTCATGGTCAGGTAGACCTTGCGGCCGCGGGCGTGAGCGTAGATGACACCCTCGGCCAGCTGTTCCGGCGTAAAGTTGGCCGGAGCAGACCGCATTCCAAATTCAGGCAGGCCGCAGTAAACGGCATCGGCACCGTAGTTGATGGCATAGCGCAGGCGTTCCAGATCGCCTGCCGGGGCCAGCAGTTCCGGGATTTGCAGCATAGTTCAAATTCCTCTCATTTTTCCGTATTCACAGTTTTGTTCACTTGTGCTGCCTTCTGGCAGTTTGCGTTGTGTTCGCTCAGGGTGCGGGCATAATAATAGCTGCCCTTGAGGTCGGTCACAAAAAAGTAGGCATCCTTGGCTTCCTCATTGGGCTGGGGGGCCAGCGCTGCCTTGATAGCCGCAATGCCGGGGTTCGAGATCGGCCCGGCAGGCAGGCCCTTGCAGCTGTAGGTATCATACGCAGCCACGATATTTCCCGGGATATTATCCCAGCCTCCATAGTAGGGTGCGACCCAGTTCCAGAGGTAATTGTTGTCACTGTCGCTCTGGATATAGCTGGAGGTGTTGCTCTGCAGGCGCGGGTAGGGCGAATCCGCAGCCAGACGGTTGCGGAACACCTGTGCCACGTTCGAGTCCTGACTGTTGCCTGCTTCCTCCTGCACAAAGGATGCCAGTGTGATCAGCTGGGGCAGGGTCATATCCTGCTTTTTAAGTTCTGCATACATCTCATCGGTGATCTGTGCATCGAACTGGGCATAGAAGGTGGCTACATAGTTGTGCACGGTGTCGTCCTTTAAGAATTCGTAGGTCTCCGGGAAGAGATAGCCCTCGCACTTCATAAAGCGGTCTGGCGCGTCGGCATCGTCCGGCACGTACTGCCAGAAGGTGTATTCGCTGAAATCGCCCTCGTTGGCTTCCTTCAGGAAATCCTCGGCGCTGCACAGCCCGGCGGCTTCCATCTTCTGGGCAATGGCAATGGCCGTGGTTCCCTCTGGGATGGTCACGCGCACTGTTTCTGCCTTGGCGTAGGTGGACAGGACCGCAATAATGGCATCGTAAGAACAGGCGCTCTTCTGCAGGGTAAAATCGCCATACTGCAGCTTTGATGCCGCACCCTTTTGCCCCACATACCAGCGGAACAGATAGGCCGAGCGGATCACACCCGCGTCCTTGAGCTTTTGCGCAATGACGGAAACGCCGCTGCCCTGCGGGATGCTCACCGTTACCTCCGTGCCGGGTCTGCCATTGCCGCTGATCTCGTTGTGCGCAAACAGCAGCGCCCCGCCAACGGCCAGCGCCAGCAGTACCACCAGCACCAGCAGGATCTTCCCTACACCGCCTTTTTTGCGGGTGTTTTTTTCGTGTGCCATAAGCACCTTCCTTTTATCTTAGTTTTCCAGCATCAGGCGCATGTAGCTTTCGGCTACATCAAAGGGTTCGGCATCAAAGCGGATCATGCCGTAGTCCTGCCGGGTGCCCTCGCCGAGAAACAGCGGCTGGGATGCGCCCACGGTAATGACCGCCTTTTCCACGATGACTTCCTTTTCGCGGGCGGCTTCCATCAGTACTTCGGCGGCGCGGTCATTGTCGGCCTGCAGCTCCACAAAGTAAAGCGTATCCTCCTTGCGGAAATAAATACCATAGCCGTGGGCGCTGGAAACGATGGTGGCACCGGAGGAGTACAGATCTCCCAGCACCACGGCCATGCGCTCCGGGGTCAGCTGCACGGTATCGGGCCAGAAGCGCTCCCGCAGCTCACACAGCTTTTTGGCGGTGACGGAATCAAATTCCGCCTGACTCCACAGGTTGCGCTCCACCTCGCGGGGAAGACAGCGCAGGGCGAAGGCCCATGCAAAGCCCTTATCCTGCAGCAAAGCGGCCTGTGCCGCGTCTGCCGGGACTGTCACGGTGAAGCCTGCGCCCCGCAGCTTTTGGTGGGCGCACAGGGTATCCAGCAGACCCGCCAGCAGCAGACTGCCCTCGCCGCACAGGCACAGGTAATTGCCCGTGCGCCCCTGCAGGGTGACCGGCACAGCCAGCGCAGCCGCCACGATGGCGTCGTTTTCATCAGCCACATAAATGTTCTGCATACCGGCAAAGCGTTCCAGTACCATTTTTGCAAAATCTTCGGTATCATGATGCTGGCTCTGCCACAAAGCCAGCACTGCCGCCTCATCGGACGGCTGCATCAGACGATACATCGTTCAGGATGCCCCCTCTTATCATATTTTATCGTTCAGCCCAGTGTTTTCCGGGCAAGCTGCTGCACCTCTTGCTGGATCTCTTCAATGCTGCGCATGGCGTCCCCGCTGGTGCAGTGCACGGTGTCCCAGCCAAGATGCCGGGCGCAGAACTCGGCAGCGGCGCGGCTGCGCGCCAGATAGGCGGTATCTTTCTCGTGCACGTCCTTTTTGCTCTCGTCACCGTGGTAGCGGGCGGTCATCAGCCGCTGGCTGACCGCCGGGTCCACCTGCAGGTAGATGACGCTGTCCGGTGCGGGCAGGCCCAGCAGATGGAACTCGTAATCGAACAGCCAGTGCAAAAACGCCTCCCACTGCTCCGGCGGGAGCTTGGAGCACTGGTGCACCGCGTTGGAGGTGGTGTACCGGTCGGCGATGACCAGTCCCCCCTGCCGGTACCAGCTGCCCCAGTCCTGCTTGAAGGAGGCATAGCGGTCCACGGAGAAAAACGTGGCGGCGGCATAGGCATTGACATCCGCCGGGTCGGTGCCGAAGGCCCCGCTGAGATACAGCCGCAGCAGCGCCGAGGACTCCTCCTTGTACCGGGGAAATTCCAGCTTGCGGAAGGGCACGCCCCGGCTCTCCAGCTCCCGGCACAGAAGCGCCGTCTGGGTGGCCTTTCCGGAGCCGTCGGTGCCCTCGAATACGATCAGTTTTCCGCTCATCCTATGTTTCCTCCCCCGGCTCGACATATGCATTCAGGTTATTCTACCACGGCCCGGCCCTTTTGTCCATGAAAAAGTTTTCCGCCCCGTCCGGAGGCCTCATCTATACATTTTCATTTTCCTGTACAGAATCCGTAAAAATCAGGTGACAAATCCGGACAAAGGCAGTATAATATAGACAAATCATCACCATTGACGGGGTGCAGAAAGGATGTTTTCGCATGAAAAAGCAGATTCTTATCACCATTGGCCGCGAATACGGCAGCGGCGGGCATGACCTGGCGGTCCTGCTGAGCCAGCGGCTGGGCATCCGGATGCTGGACCGGGAGCTTATTGACGAGCTCTGGAAAAATGACCCGGAAATGCAGCGGCTGGCCCAGGAGTACGACGAGCGGCCGGTGAACCGCATTCTCAGCCGCAAGATCAACGAATTTGACAACTCCATCCCCCACAACGTGGCCCAGCGGCAGTTCGACATGATCCGCCAGATCGCCGACAGCGGCGAATCCGCCATTTTCGTGGGCCGCTGCGCCGACTACGCCCTGGCCGGGCGGCCGGGCCTGCTGCGGATCTTCTGCCGGGCGGACCTGACCCAGCGGTTCAAGCGCATCCAGCAGCGGCACAATCTCTCCCTGGAAAAGGCCGCGCTGCTGGTGGCCAAAACCGACCGGCACCGCCGGGTCTACTACCACCACCACACCGGCAAGTTCTGGGGCCACAGCTCCTGCTATGACCTGACTGTGAACACCAGCGTCCTGGGGGTGGAGAAAACCGCCGAAGCCCTGGAGGCGTATATCCGGGCATTTCAGGAGCAGGACTGACCGCCGCACATATTTTGATACAAAAAAGCACCGCCCGCAGGCGGTGCTTTTCATGTGGTTCTTTTACTCGGCGGGGTAAACAGAAACCTGCTTACGATCCTTGCC
>ENA-OVFR01000764-OVFR01000764.1-human-gut-metagenome-genome-assembly--contig:-NODE-764-length-18552-cov-14.601341_pt1 | contig 18552 bp, 16 predicted proteins | sample MGYA00237762_ERZ505403 | MGnify/ENA primary metagenome ERZ505403 (study PRJEB26158, sample SAMN06016376) | human gut metagenome | biome: human gut; feature: ankylosing spondylitis patient; material... | reverse complement strand
AACCAATGACACGGGGATTTTCAGTCCCCTGCTCTACCGACTGAGCTACAGAGGCGCACCGGACGATGATTATTATACCTGAAATTTCGATTTTGTAAAGGGGTAAATCCAAATTTTTTTCAGAAAATTGAAACTTTCTTGATTTTGGTCGCTCCAGCGCGTAAAATAAGAATGACTTTTTTCAACCTGCTTTCGGCACATCCGGCACAGGACGTGCTGTGTGCGGGCGCGCCAAACAGAAATTGACAAATTCAACAACCTATGGTTTAATGAAAATGAAATGATTCAGGCGCTTTTGCCCTTTTTCTCTGTGTATACCTATATTATAGTAAGAAAAGGGCAGAGGCGTTTTATGATTTGACTACAGACGGCCCGCTTTTTGCAAGAAAGGCCGGGCCGGGAGGAGCAGCATGGCAAAAAAACAGGAATATGGCAACGAGAGCATTACTTCTTTGAAGGGTGCCGACCGTGTGCGCAAGCGCCCGGCCGTTATCTTTGGCTCAGACGGCGTGGAGGGCTGCGCCCACTCCATCTTTGAGATCGTCTCCAACTCCATCGACGAAGCCCGCGACGGCCACGGCGATACCATCAACGTGACCCGCTGTAAGGATGGCAGCGTCATCGTTGAGGACTTTGGCCGCGGTATGCCCGTGGACTGGAACAACGGCGAGGGACGCTACAATTGGGAGCTGCTGTTCTGCGAGATGTATGCAGGCGGCAAGTATGGCGAGGGTGAGGATAACTACGAGTTCAGCCTTGGCTTGAACGGTCTGGGCCTGTGCGCTACCCAGTATGCTTCTGCATGGATGACCGCCGATATCTACCGTGACGGATACCACTATCACCTTGATTTTAAAAAGGGCGAGAATGTGGGCGGCCTGCAGAAGGAAGCCTACAAGGGCCGCCGCACCGGCAGCATCATTCACTGGAAGCCGGACGACGAGGTGTTCACCGACATCGATGTGCCCGGCAGCTACTATAAGGATACCCTGCGCCGTCAGGCGGTGGTCAACGCAGGCCTGACCCTGAACTTTACCGATGAAAAAGAGAAAGACCCTGCCACTGGCAAGGCGTGGTACGAGAGCTGGTGCTATGAGCACGGCATCGCGGACTATGTGGCCGAGGTGGCAGGGGAGGACACCCTGACCCCGGTGTTCAGCTGCGAGAGTGAGGCATCCGGCCGAGACCGCGAGGACCAGCCGGATTACAAGGTGCGCATGAGCGCCGCCTTCTGCTTTTCCAATAAGGTGCAGCTGCTGGAATACTACCACAACTCTTCCTGGCTGGAGCACGGCGGCAGCCCGGAGCACGCGGTGCGCACCGCCTTTGTCTACCAGATCAACAAGTACCTGAAGGAAAAGAACCTCTATAAAAAAGGTGAGAGCGCCATCAGCTTTCAGGATGTGCAGGACTGTCTGGTGTATGTCTCGTCCAGTTTTTCCACCCGCACCAGCTACGAGAACCAGACCAAAAAGGCCATCACCAACAAATTCGTCTCGCAGGCTATGACCGACTTCCTCAAGCATTATCTGGAAGTGTATTTTCTGGAAAAGCCGGACGAGGCCCAGAAGATCTGCCAGCAGGTGCTGGTGAACAAGCAGAGCCGTGAGCATGCGGAAAAAACGCGCCAGAGCATCAAAAAAACGCTGTCCACCCAGATCGACCTTGCCAACCGGGTGCAGAAATTCGTGGACTGCCGCACCAAGGATGCATCCCGCCGCGAACTGTATATCGTGGAGGGCGATTCCGCTATGGGTGCGGTCAAGTCCAGCCGCGACAGTGAATATCAGGCCATCATGCCCATCCGCGGCAAGATCCTGAACTGCCTGAAGGCCGACTATGCCCGCATCTTTAAGTCGGACGTCATCGTGGATCTCATCAAGGTGATGGGCTGCGGCGTGGAACTGGGCGGCAAACACAACAAGGAGCTGGCCACCTTTAACCTCGACAACCTGCGGTTCAATAAAATCGTCATTTGTACCGATGCCGACGTGGACGGCTACCAGATCCGCACGCTGGTGCTGACCATGCTCTACCGCCTGACGCCGACCCTGATCGAGAAGGGCTATGTGTATATCGCCGAGTCGCCTTTGTACGAGATCACCACGAAGGAACGCACCTATTTTGCCTATACCGAACAGGAAAAGGCCGCTTTTCTGGAAGAGATCGGAGAGAAAAAATATACCATCCAGCGCTCCAAAGGTCTGGGCGAGAACGACCCCGAGATGATGTGGCTGACCACCATGAACCCGGAAAGCCGCCGCCTTATTAAAGTGATGCCTACCGATGTGGTGCAGACCGCGCAGGTGTTCGATATCCTGCTGGGTGATAACCTTGCAGGCCGCAAGGAACACATTGCGCAGCACGGCGCAGAATATCTGGACGATCTGGATGTGAGCTGATGATTTTAAATTGCCTCCGCTTGCGCTCTGGCAATGACAGAGGTAACGTTATTTTAATTTGGTGATTTGTCGCAGCCTGCGGGCTGCTCCAAATCACGTTTTCACGAAGAAGGCCCCAACGGGTCACGGCATTTTAAGGGAAAAATGCAGAAAACCGGAACGGCTCCATCTGTGAAAGAGCAGCTCAGGATGGCCCGCAGGCCATCCTGAGCTGCAAAAATAAAAAATATTTTCCGCTGAATATGGGCAGAGCGAGAGCGGTGCCCATTTAAAATCGTCAAGAGGTTAGAAGATGCCTAGAAAATCGACCAAGAAAGCTATAAAGCCGGTGCGCCCGCAGCTGGGCGACGGCGTTGAAATTCTGAACGCAGGCAGTGTGCTGGAGGACCCCATCACCCGCACGCTGGAAACCAACTATATGCCCTACGCCATGAGCGTCATCGTCAGCCGCGCGCTGCCAGAGATCGACGGCTTCAAACCGGCGCACCGCAAGCTGCTGTACACCATGTATGAGATGGGCCTGCTCAAGGGCGCACGCACCAAGTCTGCCAACATCGTGGGCAGCACCATGCACCTGAACCCCCACGGCGATGCCGCCATCTACGACACCATGGTGCGCATGGGCCGCGGCAACGAGAGCCTGCTGGTGCCCTTTGTGGACAGCAAGGGCAACTTTGGCAAGGCCTACAGCCGGGATATGTCCTGCGCTGCTGCCCGTTACACTGAGGCGAAGCTCGAGGGTGTGTGCGAGGAGCTGTTCCGGGATATCGACAAGGAGACCGTGGACTTTGTGCCCAACTACGACAGCACCACCACCGAACCTACCCTGCTGCCGGTCACCTTCCCCACCATTCTGGCCAACAACACGCTGGGCATCGCGGTGGGCATGGCCTGCAACATCTGCTCCTTCAATCTGGCAGAGCTGTGCGCCACCACCGTGGCCCTGATGAAGGACGAGCACCACGACATCTCCACCACCATGCCCGCCCCGGACTTCGTGGGCGGCGGTCAGATTTTGTACGATGAAGCGCAGATGCGTGAAATTTACGAGAACGGCCGCGGCAGCGTGAAGGTACGCGCCCGCTACAATGTGGTGCCGGGCGAGAACATGATCGAGGTCACCCAGATCCCGCCCACCACCACGGTGGAGGCTATCATGGACAAGATCGCAGAGCTGGTCAAGGCCGGTAAGGTCAAGGAGATCAGCGACATGCGTGACGAGACCGACCTGAACGGCCTGAAGCTGACACTGGACCTCAAGCGCGGCGTGGATGCCGACAAGCTGATGGCAAAGCTGTTTAAGGCTACCCCTCTGGAAGACAGCTTCAGCGCTAACTTCAATATTCTGGTGTCCGGCCAGCCCCGCGTGATGGGCGTGCGCGAAATTCTCAAGGAATGGACGGCCTTCCGCGTGGAGTGCGTGCGCCGCCGCACCTACTACGACCTGCACGGCAAGGAAAAGCGCCTGCACCTGCTGCAGGGTCTTGCCGCCATCCTGCTGGATATCGACAAGGCCATCCACATCATCCGCACCACCGAGGAAGAGACCGAAGTGGTGCCCAACCTGATGATCGGTTTTGGCATCGATGAAGTGCAGGCCGACTATGTGGCCGAGATCAAGCTGCGTCATTTGAACCGGGAATATATCCTCAAGCGCACCAGCGAGATCGAACAGCTGGAGAAGGACATTGCCGACCTGAACGATATCCTTGCAAAGCCCGCCCGCATCCGCCGCATCATCATCAATGAACTGAACGATGTAGCGAAGAAATACGGCAAGCCCCGCTGCAGCGAGATCCTGTACGATCTGCCTGAGGAAGAGAACGGCTCCGAGGAGGAAGAAGTGCCGGATTACCCCGTGACAGTGTTCTTTACCCGCGAGGGCTACTTCAAAAAGATCCCGCCGCAGGGTCTGCGCACCGCCGGTGCCCATAAGCTGAAAGAAGGCGACGAGATCGTGCAGCAGATCGAGACCCGCAACAACGTAGAAGCGCTGTTCTTTACCGACCGCCAGCAGGTGTACAAGGTGCGTCTGGCAGAGCTGGAGGACGGCAAGGTGGCCCAGATGGGCATTTTCATCCCGGGCCGTCTGGGCATGGACGAGGGCGAGAACGTGCTCTCCATGGTGATCACCAGCGACTACAGCGGCTATATGCTGTTCTTCTTTGCCAGCGGCAAGTGCGCGAAAATTCCGCTCAGCTCCTACGCCACCAAGCAGAACCGCCGCAAGCTGCTCAAGGCCTACTGCGACAAGGAGCCGCTGGCGAAGCTCTTCTTCCTGTCGGAGGAAACGGAGCTTGCCATCCGCACCAGTGCCAGCCGGATGCTGCTGGTTGGCACGGCGCAGATCGCGGCCAAGACCACCCGCGACAGTCAGGGCGTGGCAGTGGTTACTTTGAAAAAGAACCAGACCATCGCTTCGGTGGTGCCTGCGGACACGCTGGAGCTGGCGAACCCCCACCGCTACCGTGTGCGCAGCCTGCCTGCTACCGGTGCGCTGCTCCGCGCCGAGGACGAGGGCGAGCAGATGAGCCTGCTGTAAAACGCTTTTTATTGAGAAATGGCTCCGCTTCGCTCTGCCATTCTTAGCGGAAGTTGATTTTAAGGATTGCAAATTGGAAAAATCTGCGGATTTTTCCAATTTGCCTTTTCACAAGAAAGGCCGCAACGGCAAACGGCATCTTGCTGCTGTCGGCTTGCAGCCGTCGCGCAGCGGAAAAATGCATTTTCCGGTAGCGCCCCCACCTGTGAAAATGTGTTTGGAGCGGCCCGCAGGCCGCGACAAACACGAAAATAAAAATGGAATTTCCGCTGTTATTGTCAGAGCGAAGCGGAGACAATTTTAAATCGTTTCTATATAAAAGAGGAACCATCAATGCAAAACATCGACCTGATCTGTGTGGGCAAGCTGAATGCAAAATATTTCGCCGAGGGCGTGGCCGAGTACCAGAAGCGCCTTGCCGCCTTCGCGTCCTTCCGCATCATCGAGCTGCCGGAGGAAAAGATCGAGGAGAAAAACGCTTCCGATGCCGTGGTAAAAAAGGCACTGGACAAGGAGGGCAAGGCCATCCTGTCCAACGTGCGCAAGGGTGCTGCCATCGTGGCCATGTGCATTGAAGGCAGGCAGATCTCCTCCGACGAGCTGGCGCAGTTCCTTGCCGACCGCGCAAACAGCGGGGCAGGGGATGTGGCCTTTGTGATCGGCTCGTCCCACGGCCTGTCTGATGAGGTGAAAAAGGCCGCCGCACTCAAGTTCAGCATGGGACGCATCACCATGCCTCACCAGCTGGCCCGCCTTGTGCTCACGGAACAGATCTACCGTGCCTGCACCATCAATGCAGGAATGAAATACCATAAATAAGTGCAAAAACCGGTCTGTTCCCCAAAGCAGGCCGGTTTTCGGCTTTACAAGCGGCGCAAAACATGGTACAGTAAAGATACTGTGCTTTCCCTTTGAAAAGCACGCCCGGCAGTGGGGAAAGCTGCCGGAACGATACAACAACGACACGGCAAACCAGCCGCGGACGGAAAGGATGTACTACAATGGAACAGAGCGAAAAGACCCTTGATATGATCGTCAATCTCTGCAAGAACCGTGGTTATGTGTTCCCCGGTTCCGAGATCTACGGCGGTCTGGCCAACAGCTGGGACTACGGCCCGCTGGGCGTCGAGTTCAAGAACAATGTCAAAAAGGCATGGCTGAAGAAATTCGTGCAGGAGAGCCCCTACAATGTGGGTCTGGATGCAGCCATCATTATGAACCCTCAGACGTGGGTGACCACCGGCCATGTCTCCAGCTTCTCGGACCCCCTGCTGGACTGCCGCGCCTGCAAGGCACGCCACCGCGCCGACAAGCTGATCGGTGAGGAGCACCCCGAGGTGAATGTGGATGCCATGAGCTTTGACGAGATGGATGCTTTCATCGCAGAGCATGAGGACATCGTGTGCCCGGTGTGCGGCAAGCACGATTTTACCCCCATCCGCAAGTTCAACCTGATGTTCAAGACTGCCATTGGCGTTACTGAGGACAGCTCTTCCACCTGCTATCTGCGTCCTGAGACCGCACAGGGCATCTTTGTCAACTTTGCCAACATCCAGCGCACCACCCGCCGCAAGCTGCCCTTCGGCGTGTGCCAGGTGGGCAAGGCTTTCCGCAACGAGATCACCCCAGGCAACTTCACCTTCCGCACCCGTGAGTTCGAGCAGATGGAGTGCGAGTTCTTCTGCAAGCCCGGCACCGATCTGGAATGGTTCGCTTACTGGAAGGACTATTGCGAGAACTGGCTGCTGAGCCTTGGCATCAAGAAGGAGCACCTGCGCCTGCGTGACCACGAGCCTGCAGAGCTGGCCTTCTACAGCCGCGCTACCACCGATATCGAGTACGCCTTCCCGTTCACCGACTGGGGTGAGCTGTGGGGCATCGCGGATCGTACCAACTATGACCTGACCCGCCATCAGGAAGCTTCCGGCAAGAGCCTGGAGTACTTCGACAGCGAGACCAACGAGCACTACATCCCCTACGTCATTGAGCCGTCTCTGGGCTGTGACCGTGTGGCTCTGGCCTTCCTGTGCGAAGCATACGACGAGGAGCACCTGACCGACAGCAAGGGCAAGGAGGATATCCGCACCGTGCTGCATCTGCATCCGGCTCTGGCTCCCTACAAGTGCGCTGTGCTGCCCTTGAGCAAGAAGCTGGGCGAGAAGGCCATGGAGATCCGCAACGAGCTGAGCAAGTACTTCATGGTGGATTACGACGATACCGGTTCCATCGGCAAGCGTTACCGCCGCGAGGACGAGATCGGCACCCCGTACTGCATCACTGTGGACTTTGATACCGTGGGTGACGAGGCCAAGGGCATTGCCGCCGACAACTGCGTCACCGTCCGTGACCGCGACACCATGGAGCAGGTGCGTATGCCCATCTCCGAGCTGAAAGCTTATATCGAGAGCAAGATCGAGTTCTGAGAAAATTTCGCTTTCAGGCGATAAAAAACAGCCCCGCCGTTGCAATTTCGGCGGGGCTGTGCTATAATACAAATAAAGAAAGTGCTGTCTGGCAAACGGTCAGTACCTTTCCGGCGCGATAATCAAAAGATGACCGCTCAGGTTTGGACGCTGAGGGCGGTCATTTTTTGTTGTTGAAGATCTTCCACGCGATATCGAAAATGCCAAAGCTCACGGTTGCAAGCAATGTGAGCAGAGCCAGAGTTTCTAAAAGCGTCATGAAGCATCACCCCCTTCGCTGCAAAGCGTCGGGGTACGACAAAAATGTTCGCCTTCCCGACGCAGGGCCGAAAAGGCATAGACCGCCTGCCGTATGTAGACAGCACTTTCAAAAGACAGTATAACAGACGTTTCCTGCTTTTTCAACAGCGGGAGGTGTCTGTTTTCTTTTTACTGGACAGAACGGCTTGTACCGGGTATACTGAAAAACAGAAAAACATGATTTTTACACCGCAGGAGGTTCTACCGTGGAAAACTTTGACGAACTGCTGAAAAAATATGCCGATTTCATCGTCCGGGTGGGGGTGAACCCGCAGCCCGGACAGACCCTCATCATCAACTGCCCGCTGGAGGGCGCGCCGCTGGCGCGGCTGTGCGTGCGCAGTGCCTACGAAGCCGGTGCCCGGGATGTGCAGGTGAACTGGAGCGATGACGCTGTGGCCCGCGCCCGCATGGAGCTGGGCAGTGAGGAAGCGTTGACCGACCACAAGCCATGGCAGCTGCGCCGCTATCTTGACTATGCTGAAAGCGAGGGCGGCGTGTGTGTACTGCATCTCATTGCGGACGACCCGGAGCTGTATGCGGGCATTGACGGCAATAAGATCAGCCGGGTGAATGCCGCCCGCCGCGCCTTTATGGAGGAGTGGCAGGAGTACACCATGAACGACCGGGTGCAGTGGTCCATTGCGGCCCTGCCCAGTGTGCCGTGGGCAAAGAAGGTCTTCCCGGAGCTGGACGCGGATGCCGCCATGGAGGCTTTGTGGAAGCTGATCTTTGACGTGTGCCGGGTCACCGGCGGCGACCCGGTGAACGAGTGGCAGGCCCATATGGAGCGGCTCTCTGCCCTGCGCGATAAAATGAACGCGCTGGACTTGGAAAGCGTGCATTTTGAGAGCAGCAACGGCACCGACCTGACCGTGGGTCTTGCGGATCAGGCTGTGTGGGAAAGCGCCGCCAGCAAGAGCGAAAAGGGCGTGGTGTTCCTGCCCAACATCCCCACGGAGGAAGTGTTCACTGCGCCCCACAAGGACAGGGTAGAGGGCATCGTCTACGGCACAAAGCCCTATGTGTTCAACGGCCAGCTCATCAAGAACTTCCGTGTCACCTTTGAGAAGGGCCGGGTTGTGGACTACCACGCCGAGCAGGGACAGGTGCTGCTGGGCCGTCTGCTGGACGGCGACGAAGGCTCCCGCAGCATTGGCGAAGTGGCACTGGTGCCGGCAAGCAGCCCCATCAATCGCAGCGGCAAGCTGTTCTACAGCACGTTGTTTGACGAAAATGCCGCCTGCCACATCGCTTTTGGTGCCAGCTACCCCGGCACCACGAAGGGCGGCACGGCGCTGACGAAGGAAGAGCTGCTGGCCCGCGGCATGAACCAGTCCCGCCTGCATGAGGATGTGATGATCGGTGCAGAGGACAGCCATATCACCGGCAAATGCCGCGATGGCCGCACCGTGGAGCTGTTCCGGGACGGCGTGTGGGTGCTGTAAAAGACCCTGCGGCGAAAAAAATCTGCGAAAATGCTTGCATAATCGCGGGATGTATGGTATATTCTAGTAGTACGATATAGTTTAACCTGAAACGTGGGCCGCAAGGTCCGCGTTTCTTGTTTGTTTGGAGGTTTTTTATGGCGAAGCAGTCTGGCGGCAACACCGCCCAGAGAGTCGAAGCGCTTGTCCGCCCCACCGTGGAGGGCATGGGCCTGCGCCTGTGGGATGTGGTTTTTGAAAAGGAAGGTCCAGACTGGTATCTTCGCGTGCTCATCGACAAGGACGGCACCATGGATACCGACACCTGCGCGGATGTTTCCCATGCGCTGGATCCCATCCTTGACGAGGCAGACCCCATCGACCAGAGCTATTATCTGGAAGTGGGCAGCCCCGGCCTTGGCCGTAAGCTGACCCGCCCGGAGCACTATGAAGCCCTCAAGGGCCAGAAGATCCGGGTAAAGCTCATCCGCCCGAATGCAGACGGCGTGCGTGAGTTTTCCGGTATCCTGACAGGCCGCGAGGGCAGCACCGTTACGGTGAACACCGATGCGGGCGCTGTCACCTTTGAGGTGAACGCCGCATCCAGCGTGAACCTGTGCGACGATGAAGACCTGTTTGACTAACATAGATAGAGAGTAAATTACAGGAGGAACCCGAAAAATGGCAGCAGCGAACAATGAATTTTTTGAAGCTCTCTCCATGCTGGAGCACGAGCGCGGCATCACCGCAGAATACCTGATCGAAAAGATCAAGGCTGCGATCATCATTGCCGTCAAGAAGAACTATGAGGTGGAAGAGGACCACGTGAAGGTGGATATCGACCCCGCCGCAGGCCGCTTTGATGTGGCCCTGATCCAGGACGTTGTGGCCGACGAGGACTGGTACGACGAGCACTCTGAGATCGGCATTACCGAGGCACAGAAGATCCGCAAGAGCTACGAAGTGGGCGACCGCATCGTGACCCCCCTCAAGACCAAGGACTTCGGCCGCATTGCAGCCCAGACTGCAAAGCACGTGATCCGTCAGGGCATCCGCGAGGCTGAGCGCAGCCAGCAGCTGAGCGAGATCCAGTCCCGTGCACACGACATCGTGCAGGCCACCGTTACCCGCGTGGACCCGGAGAAGGGCATCGTTGCTCTGGATCTGGGCAAGGGCGGCGAGGCCATCCTGCCCCACAACGAGCAGGTGCCCGGCGAGGTGTACACCGAGGGCCAGACCCTGCAGGTCTACGTTGTGGATGTGGTCAGCACTGAGCGCGGCCCCCGCGTTATGATCAGCCGCACCCACCCCGGCCTTGTCAAGCGCCTGTTTGAGCTGGAAGTGCCCGAAATTTTTGACGGCACTGTGGAGGTCAAGGCCATCAGCCGCGAGGCCGGTGCCCGCACCAAAATGGCTGTTTGGAGCAAGGACCCCAACGTGAACCCTGTTTCCGCCTGCATCGGCGAGCACGGTGCCCGTGTAGCTGCTGTTGTGGAAAAGCTGGGCGGCGAAAAGATCGACATTGTGAAGTGGAGCGAGGATATCTCCGAGTTCATCTCCGCAGCACTCAGCCCGGCCAAGGTGGTCAAGGTGGAACTGCTGCCCGGCGAGACCCGTTCCTGCCGTGTGACCGTGCCCGACCAGCAGCTGAGCCTTGCCATTGGCAACAAGGGCCAGAACGCACGCCTGTGCGCACGCCTGACCGGCTACAACATTGATATCCGCCCCGAGAGCGGCTATTATGGCGAGGAAGAACCGAAGAAGGAAGCCGAGACCGACACCGAGTAATTCCGGCGCAGATGGCCAAAGGAGGGAAACCGGATGGCACAGAAAAAGATCCCTTCCCGCCAGTGCATCGGCTGCATGACCAGCCGCCCCAAAAAGGAGCTGGTGCGTGTGGTGCGTGCACCCAGCGGAGAGATCAGCATTGATCTGGTCGGCAAAAAGCCGGGCCGCGGCGCGTATCTCTGCCCGAACCCCGACTGCCTGACCAAGGCAAAAAAGAAAAAGGCGCTGGAGCGCTGCTTTGAGCAGCCGGTTCCCGCCGAAGTTTACGAGGCTCTGGCCGCACAGCTGGCCGAAGCCGCAAAGGAGGCAGCAGCAAATGGCAAAGAAGAATAACACCCCCGCAAAGCCCAAGCTGCCGCCGGAGGAAGCGCTGTTTCAGGCGCTGAGCCTGTGCCGCAAGGCGGGCGCACTGACCATGGGCTTTGATGCCGTGGAAGATGCCTGCGTCAAGAGCAAGGCATGGCTGGTGATGGTGGCAAGCGATGCCAGCGCCAAGACCGTGCAGCGCCTCGACTATTCTGTGGGCGATCTGGTGGATGTGATCACCATGCCGCTTACGCAGGATAAACTGGCCGATATCAGCCGCAAGCCTGTGGCTGTTTACGCGGTGACTGACCGCAACCTCGCAAAGCTCTGCTTTGACCGCCTGTCGGACTGCGGAGCAATCAAAAATGAGGAGGATATGACCGAATGATCGTAAAATATAAAGTGAGTGATTTTGCAAAGGACCTGAACCTTTCCGCCAAGAAGGTCCTGGATGAGCTGAACGCCATGGGCAGCACCGGCAAGAAGAACAGCTCCAATCTGGAAGAGAACGAGCTGAACTACCTGCTGGAAAAGTTCAGCAAGGATAACAGCGTGGCAAATCTGGACGAATTCCTGAACAGCGCCAAGGCCGCAAAGGAAGAGCCGAAGCCCACTGAGAAGAAGGCCGAGAAAAAGCCCGAAGCTCCCAAGGCAGAAAAGAAGCCGGAGCAGCCTGCCGCCAAAAAGGCAGAGCCTGCCCAGCAGGATAAGAACGGCAATAAGCATAACGAAAAGAAGAACGAGCAGCACAAGAAGCGCGAGGAAAAGACCGTTTCTCTCAGCGAACTGGCTCGTGAGACCGGTGCCAAGGCATCCGCTGCTCCGGCACAGGCTGTGTCCGTGCGCCGCGAAGACAATCAGGTCACCGTGGATACCCGCACTGTGGATATGAACGTGGACCGCTTCGATGCCCGTTACGATGATCTGGCTTCCACCAAGAACACCGAGAACCGCCGCAAGCCCACCCCACAGGGCAACAAGCAAAAGTTCACCCAGCGCGGTCAGCGCCAGCGCCAGCAGTTCCAGAAGGGCAAGCGCGAGACCGAGTTCGAGCGTCTGCAGCGCATCCAGCTGGAAAAGGCCCGCAGCGCACAGCTGAAGGTGATGATCCCCGACGAGATCACCGTGGGCGAGCTGGCTGCCCGCCTGAAGCAGCAGGCCGGCAAGGTCATTGCCAAGTTCATGCAGATGGGTGAGATGCACGCCATCAACGATGTGATCGATTTCGATACCGCTTCTCTGCTGGCAGAGGAGTTCCACGCAAAGGTCGAGCACGAGGTGCATGTGACCATCGAGGAGCGCCTGTTCACGCAGGAAGAGGATTCGCAGGAGGACCTGGTGGAGCGTCCCCCGGTTGTCTGCGTCATGGGCCACGTTGACCACGGCAAGACCAGTATTCTGGATGCCATCCGCAAGACCAACGTCACCGCAGGCGAGGCCGGCGGCATCACGCAGGCCATCGGTGCATATCAGGTCAAGGTCAACGACAGCCTCATCACCTTCCTGGATACCCCGGGCCATGAGGCATTCACCTCCATGCGTGCCCGCGGTGCCAACATGACCGATATTGCGGTTCTGGTGGTTGCTGCCGACGACGGCATCATGCCCCAGACCATCGAGTCCATCAACCACGCCAAGGCTGCAAATGTCAAGATTATCGTGGCAATGAACAAGATGGATAAGCCCACCGCAAACCCCGAGCGCGTGATGGAAGGCCTGACCAAGTACGGCATCATCACCGAGGACTGGGGCGGCGATGTGGCCTGCATCCCGGTGTCTGCCCTAACCGGCATGGGCATCAACGACCTGCTGGAGCGCATTGCTCTGGAAGCTGAGGTCATGGAGCTGAAGGCAAACCCCAACCGCCGCGCCAAGGGTGCGGTCGTCGAGGCCCGTCTGGACAAGGGCCAGGGCCCCATTGCCACCATTCTGGTGCAGAACGGCACCCTGCACTCCGGCGATGTGATCATTGCCGGTACCGCTGTGGGCCGCGTGCGCACCATGCGCAACGACAAGGGCCAGCTGCTGAGCGATGCCGGCCCCTCTACCCCTGTGGAGATCACCGGCCTGACCGCAGTGCCGGAAGCAGGCGATCTGTTCGAGGCTGTTGAGGACGAACGTCTGGCCCGTGAGCTGGCCGAACAGCGCGTTGCTGCCGCCAAGGAAAAGCAGTTCTCCTCCTTCCAGAAGGTCACGCTGGATAACCTGTTCAGCCAGATGGCTCAGAACGACATGAAGGAGCTGGCCATCGTGGTCAAGGCCGATGTGCAGGGTTCTGCCGAGGCTGTGAAGCAGAGTCTGGAGAAGATCTCCAACGAAGAGGTGCGCGTGCGCGTCATCCATGCCGGTGTCGGTGCCATCAGCAAGTCCGACGTGGATCTGGCCGATGCCTCCAACGCCATCATCATCGGCTTCAACGTCCGCCCGGACAATGTGGCCAAGGAAGAAGCTGCTGCCACCAAGGTGGAAATGCGTATGTACCGCGTCATCTATGATGCCATCAACGATGTCACCGACGCTATGAAGGGCATGCTGGCTCCCAAGTTCCGTGAGGTGTCTCTGGGTGAGCTGCAGGTCCGTCAGGTGTACAGGATCTCCAACGTGGGCACCGTTGCAGGCTGCCGTGTGACCAGCGGCAAGATCACCCGCGACAGCAAGGTGCGCGTGGTGCGTGACGGCATCGTGATCACCGAGGACGAGATCGCATCCCTGAAGCGCTTCAAGGATGATGCCAAGGAAGTGGCCGAGGGCTACGAGTGCGGCGTTACTCTGGCAAAGTTTGCCGACGTTAAGGAAGGCGACGTGTACGAAGCCTTCAAGATGGAAGAGTACCGCGATTAAGATCTGAAATAACCCTCTCCGTCATTGCTGGCGCAATGCCACCTCCCCCGAGGTGGGAGGTTTGCAGAGAAACGGAACGTTTGCCGTATCCACGCAAAAAGCTCGTCCCTCGGGAGAGCTGCCGAGCGAAGCGAGGCTGAGAGGGTTTTCTTTTATAGGGAGAAATACTATGTCTCAGAAGAATATGGGCCGTCTGGCGCAGGATATGAAGCGCGAGATCATTGCCATCATCGGCAGGCTGAAGGACCCGCGTCTGGAGGGCGGTCTGCTCACCGTCACCCGTCTGGATGTGACCCCTGATCTGGATGTGGCCAAGGTGTATGTGAGCGTGATGGGCCGCGAGGACGGCCCAAAGCCCGCCATCGAGGCACTGAACCGCGCGGCAGGCCATGTGCGCACTGAAGTGAGCAAGAAAATGCACATCCGCAAGGCTCCCCGCTTCATCTTCGTAGAGGATGACGGTGCCGCCTATGCAGCCCACATCAACGAGCTGCTCCGCACGCTGAACGTGAACGGCGACGCTGACACCGAAGCCAGCGCACCGGAGGAGACCGAAGAATAATTCCGCCTGCGGAAAGGATGGATCATGGAATGACAGAACAGTTGAATGTGCAGCAGATGGCCCAGCGCCTGATGACGGCGGACAACATTTTGATTCTGTGTCACAAAAACCCGGATGGCGATACCATTGGCTGCGGCAGCGCGCTGTATTGTGCACTGAAAGCACTGGATAAAAACGTGGCAGTGCTTTGCTCCGATGCCATTCCCAACCGGTATGCGTTTACCAACGCACATATGTTCAAAGGTGAGTTTGAGCCGCAGACGGTGGTAGCGGTGGATGTCGCCAGCGTGCAGCTGTTTGGAGAAAACAACGGTATGACGCAGTTCTCACGCCATGTGGACCTGTGCATCGACCACCACGCAGGCAACAGCGGCTATGCCGACTTCACCCTGCTCAATGGCAGCGCCGCAGCGGCGGCAGAGCTGCTGTACGAGGTGATCAACGCCATGGGCGTTGCCATTACGCCGCACATTGCAGACTGCCTTTACACCGGCCTTGCAACCGACACCGGCTGCTTCCGGTTCTCTTCCACCACGGCAAACACCCACATCGTGGCGGCAAAGCTCATTGAGGCGGGCTGTCATGTGGAAGAGCTGAACACCCTGCTGTTCGATACCAAGCCCCGTGAGCGCATGGAGGCCGAGCGCATTGCCCGCAACCATCTGGAATACTATCTGGATGGCCGGTGCGCGCTCATCTACCTCACCCGGGACGAGATCGAGCAGAGCGGGGTGGACCCGGCCGATCTGGAAGAACTGACCAGCCTGCCTGTGAGCATTGAGGGCGTAAAGGTGGGCCTGACCTTGCGGCAGCAGCCCGGCGGCAGCTACCGTATCAGTGTGCGCACCGCAAAGGGCGTGGACGCCTGCGCCATCGCCCGGCGTCTGGGCGGAGGCGGTCACAGCCGCGCTGCAGGCTGTGAGCTGCTGGGCAATCTGGAAAACGCAAAAAATGCAATTCTGGCAGAGGTGGAAGCCGAGCTGGACGCACCGCAGGAGGAAGCATAAATGCAGGGCATCCTGATCGTTGACAAGCCCATGGACTGGACCAGCTTTGATGTGGTGGCAAAGCTGCGCGGCGTGCTGGGCACCCGCAAGCTGGGCCACAGCGGCACGCTGGACCCCATGGCCACCGGCGTGCTGCCGGTGTTCTGCGGCGGTGCCAGCAAGGCAGTGGACCTGCAGCTGAACCACGATAAAAGCTACCGTGCGGTTTTAAAACTGGGCGCGCGCACCGACACCGGCGATGTGACCGGCACTGTGCTGGAAACGGCTCCGGTCACGGCGGGCGAAGGGGAACTGCTGGCCGTGCTGCCACAATTCATCGGCCCGCAGATGCAGGTGCCGCCCATGTACTCGGCCATCAAGCTGAACGGTCAGCCGCTGTATAAGCTGGCCCGTGAGGGCGTGACCGTGGAGCGCAAGGCGCGCCCCATTGAAATTTACAGCATCACCTACGGCGGCAGCCCTGCCGAAAATGAGTATGTGCTGGATGTAACGTGCTCCAAGGGCACCTATATCCGCACATTGCTGGAAGACATTGCCGCCGCCATGGGCCAGAAGGGCACCATGAGCGCACTGCGCCGCACCTCGGCGGGCGTGTACACCGAAGCCGATGCCCACACGCTGGAGGAAATTCTTGCCGCAAAAGAGCAGGGCATGGACGCACTGGAAGCGCTGATGCTGCCGGAGGAAAGCGTGTTTGAAAGCCTGCCGCTGCTGGTGGTGGAGCCTTGGGTGGAACAGCATTTGTACAACGGCTGCCCCACCAGCCGGTATCCGGCAGCAGATGGCCGCTACCGGGTGCGCAATGCCGCCGGACAGTTTTTGGGCCTTGCCAATATCGTACAGGGTGTGCTGCGGGTGGAAAAACTGTTCGTAGAACGTAATTGAAAAAGGAAACAAAACCCATGCAGATCATTTCACAATTTGCACCGCTGCCGCTGGCGCAGCCGGAAAAAGGCACCGCAGTGGCAATGGGCTTTTTTGACGGCATCCACATCGGCCACCGTGCGGTGATCGAAAGCGCCGTGCAGTGGGCCAAAGAACACGATGCCGCCCCGGCGGTGTTTACCTTCAAGCTGCCGATGGTGAATAAAATGAAGGGCAAGCGCCTGCTTTCCACAGCGGATAAGCATGCTCTGATCGCAAGCCTTGGCGTGGAGTATTACCTCACGCCGGACTTTGAGGAGATCAAGGGCCTGACCCCGGAGCAGTTCGTGCTGGGCATCGTGCGGGACTGCAATGCCCGTGCGCTGGTCTGCGGCGAAAACTTTACCTTTGGTGCCAAAGCGGCCGGCAACCCGGAGCTGCTGCGCACCCTCTGCGCTCCGTTGGGCGTGGAGGTGATCGTGGTGCCCATGGCGCAGTTTGAGGAAAAGCCGGTGTCTTCCACCCGCATCCGCACCGCGCTGGATGGCGGCGACATCCCGGCAGCAAACGCCATGCTGGGGATGCCCTACGCCATCCGGTTCGAGGTGCAGCACGGTGCAGGTCTGGGCCACACGCTGGGGGTGCCCACCATCAACCAGCTGTATCCCGAGGGCTTTCAGCTGCCCCGCAGCGGCATTTATATCACCCGCACCCGCATTGGCGGGGTGTGGTATCCTTCGGCCACCGGCCTTGGCAGCCGCCCTACCGTCAACGATGATGCCACCAAGGTGACCTGCGAGACCTTTATCCCGGGCTTTTCCGGCGATCTCTACGGCACCGACCCGGTGGTGGAGTTCCACGCCTACCTGAGCCCCAGCAAGAAGTTCGATACGCTGGACGAGCTGCGGGACTGCATCAACAACGCCGCGCAGCGCGCACAGGAATATTTCAAGTAAAAGAACAGGGAGCCTGTCCGGATGGACAAGCTCCCTGCTTTTTTATGCGTTACTTGTACTGCTCTAAGTACTCCGCCACCGAGCGGCTCATCTCGCGGGCAAAGCCGGAGTCGTACTTGCGGTTGTGGAAGGCCGTGCACCACGCGTCAAAACCGGAGGTGCTGGCCTTGTAGCCGAAGGCATCGCGCAGCTCGGCACCGTCCATGGTGCGGTAGCCGTTTTCGTGCACGATATGCTCCATGGCGCAGCGCTGGGGCTTCGGGCGGTCCTTCTGCTGCTGGGTGGGCCAGCCGAACACCAGCATCACCGCTGGGAACACATAGTCCGGCAGGTGCAGCAGGCTGCGCTGGGTGTCGCAGTTTTCCATGATATCGCCGATGTAGCACGAGCCGATGCCAAAGCTTTCGGCGGCCACCACGGCGTTCTGGGCGGCAATGGCGGTGTCGGTGACAGCCAGCATCAGGTCGCCCACGCCCGGCGTGCGGGGCGTGCAGCCCGCTTCCTTGTAGGCGTCGTACCACTTGCGGCAGTCGGCGCAGAACACCAGCACCAGCGGGGCCTTGGCAATGAAAGGCTGATGGTCGCAGCTGTCGGCCAGCGCGGCCTTCAGGGCCGGGTCGGTGATGTCCAGAATGGTGTACAGCTGCTGGCAGCCCGCAGAGGGGGCCTGCGCGGCAGCTTCCAGAATGGCCTGCTTCATTCCGGCCGGGATGGCTTTTTCTTCAAACACCCGCACAGACTTGCGGGCATACAGGCTTTGCAGGATGGGATTGGTTTCGGGCATGGTGAGTACCTCCTAAAACTCCCTCAGTCACGGCTCACGCCGTGCCAGCTCCCTCAAGGAGGGAGCCTTTGACAGGAGGGGAAACTTTATCGTGTTACAGCAAGGTTCATCGCCGCGCGAAAGCCTCCCTCTGAGAAGGAGGTGCCGAACGAAGTGAGGCGGAAGGAGTTTGGCGCGCAGCGCCTGAGAGGGGTCTTTTTTGGTTTTTATTCGTAATCAATGGGCAGGGTGGGCAGGCCATTGAGCTCCAGCCCGGCGGTGTGGCCCGCGATGTACTGGTAGTAGCCCTGTGCGGCGATCATGGCACCGTTGTCGCCGCAGAACTTCAGCTCCGGCAGGTAGACCTTGGC
>ENA-OVFR01000744-OVFR01000744.1-human-gut-metagenome-genome-assembly--contig:-NODE-744-length-18918-cov-3.382972_pt1 | contig 18918 bp, 13 predicted proteins | sample MGYA00237762_ERZ505403 | MGnify/ENA primary metagenome ERZ505403 (study PRJEB26158, sample SAMN06016376) | human gut metagenome | biome: human gut; feature: ankylosing spondylitis patient; material... | reverse complement strand
TGAAGGACGGCATCATCCAGCAGGTCGATACCCCGCAGAACCTGTACGATATGCCCTGCAACATGTTCGTCGCAGGCTTCATCGGCAGCCCCCAGATGAACTTCCTCGATGGCACCCTGCAGAAGAGCGGCGACCAGTACAGTGTCGATCTGGCCGGCACCACCATTCCTCTGCCGAAGGAAAAGACTGCGGACGGCAAGCTGGACGCTTACGTCGGCAAGACCCTGAAGGTCGGCATCCGTCCCGAGGACATCAAGGACGACGAGGAGTTCCTGGAAAAGCATCCCAACAGCCACCTGAGCGCTGAGGTTGAGGTTTCCGAGCTGATGGGCGCTGAGATCTATCTGTACCTGACCTACCAGGGCCAGAACCTGATGGCTCGCGTTGCTCCCACCTCCAAGTCTCGCCGCGGCGACAAGATCACTGTCGCTATGGATACCAACAAGATCCACCTGTTCGATCCCGAGACGGAGAAGACCCTGCTCAACTAATTTTTACAGCATTCATAGCGGTTCCGTTGCGGCGGAACCGCTTTTTTAGTAATACTGCGCCGCAAAAGCCGCGCTGCATCGACAGCTGCCGGAGCACAGCGGCACCAAACGGAGGCTCAAACCATGCGCATCGCCAACTACCTGCGGCCTGACTGCGTCGCACTGCGCCAACGGGCAGACTCGCTCACCGGTGCAGTGCAGCAGATGGTTACACTGCTGGACGGGACTGACAATCTGACTGACACCGCTGTGTTCGCGGCGGACGTCCGCGCCCGGCTGGCGCTGGGCGGCGTCTGTGTGGGCAACGGCCTGGCCATCCCGCACGCCAAAAGCACCGCCGTCAGGCAGCTGCAGCTGGCTGCGCTGACGCTGGACCCGCCGCTGCCCTGCGACACACCGGACGGCAAGCCGCTGGACCTGCTGGTGATGATCGCCGCCCCCGCCGAAGCCAACGACCTGCACGTACAGGTGCTGGCCGAGCTGGCGACGCTCTTTCTGGACACCGATTTCTGCGCCCGCCTGCGGGAGAGTGAGACCCCCGAGGCATTCTGCCGCGCCATCTCCGCGCGGGAGGAGCAGGACGCGCAGGAGCCGCCGTCTGCCCCGTCTGACGCAGCGCCGGGCGCCGCCAAGCCCGGCTATCAGCTGCTGGCCGTGACGGCCTGCCCCACCGGCATCGCGCACACCTATCTGGCGGCGGAGGCGCTCCAGCAGGCCGCGCAGGCCCGCGGCCTGACGCTCAAGGTCGAGACGAACGGCGCTGCCGGTGTCAACGACGAGCTGACCGATGATGAGATCCAGGCCGCAGAGTGCGTGATCGTGGCGGTGGATCGCTCGATCCCGCTGGCGCGGTTCGTTGGCAAGCGGCTGGTCTATGCCTCGGCGGGGGATGCCGTGCGCGACGCGGACAGACTGCTGGAAAAGGCCGTTTCCGGCAAGGCTCCCGTCTACCGCGGCGGGCACGCCTTCCGCACCAGCGACTGGAAGGAGCTGGGCCGCGAATACTACGGCCACCTGATGAGCGGCATCTCCCACATGCTGCCGTTTGTTGTGGCGGGCGGCGTGATGCTGGCGCTTTCCCTGCTGCTGCAGCACCTTTTTGGCCGCAGCGACATCACCACCATGATGACGAACGTCGGCAACGCTGCGTTCAGGATGATGTACCCCGTGCTGGCTGCGTTCATCGCTTACAGCATTGCGGACCGCCCCGGCTTTATGCCCGGCCTGATGGGCGGCTACCTGGCACAGCTCGGCACAACCACCGCCCCCCGGTTGGGCTGGATCTCCAGCGGGTTCTGGGGGGCCATTGTTGCGGGCTTTGCTGCCGGTCTGGCTGTGCGGCTTCTGAATTACCTGTTCCGTCGCATTCCGCAGGAGCTGGATCACATCAAAACCGGGCTGCTGGTCCCGCTGTTGAGTCTGCTGTTTGTCGGTGCCCTGATGGTCATGGCCATCAATCCGCCGCTCGGGCGTTTCAATGCCTGGCTTTCCATCCAGTTGGATGGTATGCAGGGCGGCAGCCGTCTGGTGCTGGGCACGCTGCTGGGCGGCATGATGGCTACCGACTACGGCGGGCCGATCAACAAGGCCGCCTACGTCAGCGGCACGCTGGCACTGGTAGACCAGCAGTATGACCTGATGGCCGCTGTCATGGCGGGCGGCATGATTCCGCCGCTGGGCATTGGGCTGGCCTGCCTGCTGTTCCCGACGCGGTTCACCAGCACCGAGCGCTGCTCTGCGCCGCAGACCCTGCTGATGGGCGCGACCTTCGTGACCGAGGGTGCGCTGCCGTTTGCACTGCGCGATCCGCTGCGGGTCAGCCTCGCCTGCATCGCAGGCAGTGCACTGGCCGGGTTCATAACGATTTTGCTGGGCTGCGGGTGTCCCGCGCCGCACGGCGGGGTGTTTTTGCTGCCGGTCATGGAAAACCCGCCGGGCTTTCTGATTGCGCTGGCTGTCGGCACTCTGACCACAGCCCTGCTGCTGGGCATGCTGAAAAAGCCGCTGAAGCATTGATTTTCGCTTTACTTTTCGTATTTTTCAGCAGTCTTATACAAATTGTATTTACATAAAGCCCCGCTGTGCGTTGCGTACAGCGGGGCTTTATGCTATAATTTAGTATATATGTGATTTTTGTGGAGGAGGGCCCCGTCCCTATGGAACAGGTCAAATCATTTTGTCGGCGGTACCGTCGGCTTCTGCTGGCTGCGGCCTATCTGGCTATTTTTGCCGTGGGCGTGCTGTATCTGCGCGTCACGGTCAACATCCCGCCGGAGGGCGACGATAAGCTGACGCTGAACCTCTGGCTGTATGACTTCCAGCGGATGCCGTTCTGGCAGTATGCTCTGCAGGACCTGCAGGGGCGGCTGCGGTACTTTACGCTGCAGGAGGTCCGTTTTTTCCCGTTCCATTACCCGAACGCCGTCGACCTGCTGTTTTACACCAGCCTGACGCACTACCGGCTCTACATCATTGCCTGGACCGGCGCGGCGGCCTTCGCTGTCAGCCGCGTGGCGGCCAGACTGGGCAGCGGGGATGCGCTGGCGCTGGGCGGCTTTGCGCTGGCGCTGGCCGCGGCCCCCATCTGGAACGAAGGCATGTACAGCTACTACGCCGTACCGCAGCGGGCGCTGTTCTGGGCTATGACGGCCTGGCTCTGCCTGTTTGCGTGGCAGGGGACACGGCACCGCCGCTGGGCTGTGCTGGGCGCGGTGCTGTCTTTTATCGCCTGCGGCACCTATGAGATCGGCTATGTCTTTGCGCTGCTGGCGCTCGTCGTCTGGCTGCTGCGCCGACGCAGCGTCAAAAACGCCCTGCTGGACACGGCTCCCGCGCTGGGCGGCATGGGCGCGGCGCTTGTGTTCCACATTTTGTGCGGGCGCAACGGCGGCACCGGCAACGAGCTTTCTCTGGATATTCCCGCCGTGCTGCGCGTCACCGTGCAGCAGATGGCCGCGTCGCTCCCCGGGCTGAACTCCCGCCTTTTGCAGGAGGACGCCGGGGTCATCACAAACGGGGATCGGCTGTGGCCGCTGGCGCTGGGTGTGCTGGCCGGACTGTTGATCTTCTTCGGCGTGCCGTTTAAAAAGCTGCGCGGCAGAACGCTGGGCGCACTGGCCGGGTTCGGTCTGGCCGTCTGGGCACTGCCCGCGCTGCTGCTGGCTTTGTCCGCCCGCTATCAGCAGCCCGAGGCCATTACCTGGCAGTGGGGCTACATTCCCGCGGCGGCCAGCTCCATCGGCTTTACGCTGCTCGTCGCAGCGCTGCTGGCACTGCTGGCGGGGCTGTGCTGTAAGCTGCCGAAGGTTTTCTCCGTGGTATCACGACTGGCCCTGACGGCGGCGCTGGCGGCGGGTCTCTGCCTGAACGGCGGCTACCTGCGCGGTGTCGTGCGCACCCACCATGCCGAAAACCTCGCTGCCTATCAGTTCTTTGTCCGCACGATTGAGGCCGGTCTTGCCGATGCCGTACAATCCGACGACCTGATTCTCTGCAACGAGAACGTCTGGGACAGCAACGCGGAGGCCGAGTCCGCCTTCTTCAGCCGGTTCACCGGGCGCGCCCTGCACGCACAGGTCCTTTGGACCGAGAACCCCGCCACCGACGGCGACGCCTACGCCTACCAGACCTACCGCAACTACGGCGGCTACGATCTGGCGTGGTGCGGCAGACTGCAAAGCGCCGACAGTGACCTGATGGACGGGGTACAGGTCTATGTGCAGAGCGCCTATGTCCCCGACAACGCTGTCATCAAGTACAAAGTCCGTCTGGCCGACGGCACCGAGGAAGCCCGCGCCATCTGCCTGCTGGACTGCACCCAGACCCCGCGGGACCGGAACGGCGACTATCTGGCCACTGTTGAGGACACGTCCATCGTGAACGCCAAGCTCATGATCTGGGACGGCTGATAAACTGTGAGGGAGCCCCGGATGAAACACTTTTTTGCCTTTTGCCGCCGCAACCGGCTGTTTGCGGCGCTGCTGGCCGCCGAGCTGGCCGTTGTCTGCGCGCTGGCAGCCGGGCTGTTCGGCGCGCCGTATAAGCTGACGCTGACGCCCGGCGACTTTACAAACACCCTGCCCGACATTGCCGCCGCGGACGACGACGGCTTAAAAATCTGGAACCAGATCGGCTATCACAGCGACGACCCGATGACCTTCTCGGCAGACAATATTGCTTTGCCCTCCGGTGCGTATGAGGTCACAGTCCGTTACTTTTCCTGCCAGACGCCCGACGCGCCCACCTTTAATATGCTCAACGCTGCCGGGTCGCTGACCTTTGCCAGTGAACGCAGCCCTGCCGCCGTGACCTTTGACGCGCTGCGGCTGGACGACTGCCACCGCAGCCTGACGACCCGGCTTTGGGTCGGCTTCGGTGCGCGGATGCAGGACCTGACCGCCACCGTCACCTACGACCAGGGCCAGCTGTACATTTACAGCATCACCCTGACCGAGCAGCCCATCTACCGCGCGGCGCGGCTGCTCTGCTTCCTTGTGCTGTTTGCCGCCGCAGACGCCGCACTGCTGCTCCTGTTTGCCCATGTGGGGGAGCGGGGCGCTGCCCGCCGCCGTGCGCTGCGTCTGCCGCTGGCGCTGGCGGGCATCACGCTGCTGGCCTGTCTGCCGCTGTTCAGCAACTATCTGTACTTCGGCCATGATTTGGAATTTCACATGCAGCGCATCGCCGCCATGGCTGCGGAGCTGTCTTATGGGCAGTTCCCGGTGCGGCTGACCACGACCACGCTGAACGGTTATGGCTACGCCAGCCCGCTTTGCTACTGTGAGCTGTTTTTGCTGCTGCCCGCGCTTCTCTACAACCTGTGGCTGCCGCTGCGCACCTGCTACCAGGTCTACCTCTTTGCGGTCACGCTGGCGACCTGCCTGATTGCCTATTTCAGCTTTGCCAAAATCACGGCCAGCCGTCGGCTGGGTCTGCTGGGGGCACTGCTCTACACGCTGTCCGCCTATCGGCTGACCTGCGTCTACACCCGCGCCGCCGTCGGCGAGTTCACGGCCATGGCGTTTTTCCCGCTCGTGCTGCTGGGTCTGTACGGCATCTACACCAGCGACAGGCCCCGCTTCGGGGATTGGCTGCCGATGGCGCTGGGCATGGCGGCCATGGTGCAGAGCCATCTGCTCTCCTGTGAGCTGACGGCGCTGCTGCTGATTTTGTTTTGTCTTTTGCGCCTGCGGGAGACTCTCCGCCCCGCGCGGCTGCTGGCCTGGGTCAAGGCCGCACTGCTGGCCGTGGGGTTGAGCGCGTGGTATCTGGTGCCGTTCTTCCTCTCCACTTCGTCGATTCCCTTCATGGTCAATGGCCCTCTAATCGGCAAAATTCAGTTCCAGGGCCTCTACCTGATACAGCTGTTCAACCCCTTCTACAACGGCTTTGCGGGCGCAGATGCGGGTACGAACCCCGACATGATGCTCTCGCTGGGGCTGCCGCTGATTCTGGGGCTGGGGCTGGTCGTGTTCTGCCTGCTGCGCCGCCGCGACGTCCAGGGCCAGGCCGCGTCCATCCTGACAACGGCCGCCGGGTTCTTTGCGCTGACGGTGTTTTTGGCGCTGCACATCTTCCCCTGGGATTACGTGCAGACCACGCTGGGCCGCACGGCGGGCAAGCTGGCCGGGCTGTTCCAGTATCCGTGGCGTTTCCTCTCGCTGGCGACGGTGCTGCTCTGCCTGGCGGTCGTTATGGCCGTCAAGCTGCTGACGGCGCGTGACCGCCGCCTGGGGCTGACCGCCACTGTAGTGCTGGCCGCTGCCGCCCTGTTTATGACCGGGGCCATGCAGGCGCAGATGCTCAACGGCCAACGCGAGGTCAGCTACAATGTGTTCAGCTACGAAAACCCGACGAGCTGCATCGGCGTAGGGGAGTACCTCATCGACGGTACCAGCTCCTACGAGACGATCTGGGCGCAACCCAAGCCCGGCAGCGATGCGCTGCATCTTGTCCGCTATGAAAAGCAGCGCGGCGTTGCCTGCCTGACTGTACAGAACGAGGGAGCCGAGGCCGCCATCTCGCTGCCCATCTTTAACTACGGCAACTACTATGCCGCCGATGAAAACGGTCAGCCCTTTTCCATCACCAGCGGCGAGAATGAACGCATTGTGCTGACGATTCCCGCGGGCTACACCGGCACGATCCGTGTCTGGTATCATGCGCCCGATTACTGGCGCAGCTTTGAGGCGATCTCCGCCGCCAGTCTGCTGGGGCTTATCGGCTATGCCGTGCTTGCCCGCCGCAAGCGCCGCGCCGCCGCCACCGTTTAAACGAGGTTTCACCTATGCCCAATCGCATCAATTATCAGCTGGAGATGGAAAAGGTCCTGCGCACGCTGGACGGCACCCGCCCGAAGCTGCTGCTGCACGCCTGCTGTGCGCCGTGCTCGAGCGCGACACTGGAGCGCCTGTCCGCGCACTTTGACCTGACCATTCTTTACTACAATCCCAACATCTACCCGCCGGAGGAATACCACCGCCGCGAGGCCGAGCTGGAACGCTTTGTCGAGCAGGCCGGGTATCACTACCCCGTGGTGGAACTGCCCTACGACCCGCAGGAGTTCTATACCGCCGTGAAGGGGTTGGAAAACGAGCCGGAGAAGGGCGCGCGCTGCACGGTCTGCTATCGGCTGCGGCTGGAGCAGGCCGCCCGCTATGCCGCCGACCACGGCTTTGACTGGTACTGCACAACGCTCTCGATCTCCCCGATGAAGGACCCCGTGCGGCTGAACGAGCTTGGCAATGAGCTGGGCAGGCAGTACGGCGTACCGTTCCTGCCCAGTGAGTTCCGCAAAAAGGACGGCTACAAGCGAAGCCTGCAGCTGAGCGCCGAATACGGCCTTTACCGTCAGGATTACTGCGGCTGTGTTTTCAGCAAGCAGGAGCGGGAAGCGCAGACACACACATTGTAAGAGGCATCAACCGCCGCATGGTCCCCGGGGCGATGCCCGGCATCCCCCCACTGACTTACGCAGGAGATTATTATGACATTTTATCAGGTTGCTTTTCTCTTTTTCACCTACTCGTTCCTCGGCTGGGTGGGGGAGGTCGTCTTTACGGCGGCCGTCCGCCGCAAGTATCAGGACCGCGGCGTGCTGAGCGGCCCGCTCTGCATTCTGTACGGCATCGGCGCGCTGGTCATCACCTTTGCGCTGCGCGACATCCGGGACGGCTGGTTCTTCCTCTTTGTGTTCAGCGCCGTCTACGCCACCGTCATTGAGTGGATCGGCGGCCACATCCTTGAATACACCTCCCACACCCGCTGGTGGGACTACAGCACCCTGCCCTTCAATCTGGACGGTTACATTTGTTTGGGCGCATCCGTCACATGGGGCGTGCTGGGCGTCATCATGCTCAAGTGGGGCAACCCGCTGCTGCTGGCGCTGTACAGCCTTGTGCCGCAGGGCGTCTGGGCCGTGGTGCTGTGGGCGGCGCTCATCCTGCTGGGCATTGACCTCATCGGCACGCTGCTGGCCATGGCCGGCCTGCGCTACCGGTGGCCCGCCGCCGAGGCCATCGAGAACCGCCTTGCCAATCTGACCGTCCGGGGCGGCATGTGGATCCTTGACCGGGTGGAGCGCCGCATGGCCAAGACCCACCCGGCACTGACCTTTATCCGCCCAAAGCGGGCGCAAACCGGCACCTTTGCCGCCGGGTGCAGCCCGTACAAGATCGTGCTGCTGTTTTTCATCGGCGCGTTTCTCGGCGACATCACCGAGACGATCTTCTGCCGCGTTGTGGGCGGCGAGTGGATGAGCCGTTCCAGCGTTGTGTGGGGGCCTTTCTCCATCGTATGGGGCCTTGCCATCGCACTGGTCACCCAGCTGCTCTACCGTTACAAGGACAAGCCCGCCAGTTGGCTTTTCGTGACCGGCACACTGCTGGGCGGTGCGTATGAGTATCTGTGCAGCGTCTTTACCGAGGTCGTTTTCGGCGCGGTGTTCTGGGACTACAGCGCCATCCCGTTCAATCTGGGCGGCCGTATCAATCTTCTCTACTGCTTCTTCTGGGGCTTTGCGGCGGTGGCGTGGTTCAAAGTGCTGTACCCGCCGATTTCTGCCGCCATCGAAAAGCTGCCCCGCCGCTTCGGCACGGTGCTGACCTGGGCGCTCTGTGTGTTCATGGCAGCGGATATGGTCGTCAGCTCAGCTGCGCTGGTGCGCTACAACGACCGCCTGAACGGCGTTCCCGCCGCGAACAGCATCGAAACTTATTTAGACGAGCACTACGACAATGACCGAATGTATAAGGTGTACCCGAAGGCGGTGCATACAGGGTAATTGCAAAAATCTTTGTATATTCCGCACATATGTGTTATAATAATTTTGTATCTGTTGTATAAGAATCGAGGAGGCGACCGGCTGTGAACCGCAACGAGGGAAATGAACTGTACCTGAAAGCCCAAAAGCTGGCACTGCGCGATTACCGGGAGAAAATGCTTGCCGGGCAATCGCCGTTTCTGCCTGTACTGGACGATATCCTGCAAAATGTCCCGGTGGAAAATCAAATTCCCCTCGGCCAGGTGGATATCCCGCTGAATCTGCTGGTGGGCACCAAAACGACTGGCCGCACCGCAGCGTTCGCATCCAACTTTATGCCGCTGCTGGACCTCAAGACCGAGTTTGCCAGTAAGTGGGTCAACCTCTGCCTGTCTCATCTGGAAGAGGGCATCCGCGACCCCATCCGCTGCTATGAGTATATGGGCCGCTTCTATGTGCAGGAGGGCAACAAGCGCGTCAGTGTGCTGAAATACTTCGACGCGACCAGCATTCTGGGCAATGTCATCCGCATCGTGCCGCAGTACAGCGAGGACCCCGCCGTCCAGATGTACTACGAGTTCATGCACTATTATCCCATCACCCAGACCTATCTGCTGACCTTTACCAAGCCCGGCAGCTATGCCCGCCTGCAGAAGATCCTCGGCAAGGGGCCTGATGAAAAGTGGAGCGATGAGGACCGCGTCGAGATCATGTCGCTCTACAACTGGGTCGAGAAGGCGTTTCTGGCCCACCGCGGTGCCAGACTCAGCGTCACGGCGGGTGATGTGCTGCTGCTTTTGCTGCGCGTCTACACCATGAAGGAGCTGGCCGATTCCAGCCCGAGCGAGCTGAGCGAAAAACTGGATGCCCTGTGGGACGATGTGCTGGCCCTGCAGAAGGGTGACCCCGTGCAGGTCAGCGACAAGCCCGCCGAGCCGAAGCAGGCTGGCCTGCTGGACCGCATCCTGCCCGGCAAGCGCACCGCCCCCACCCACCTGAAGGTTGCCTTTGTGCATGAGCGTACCCCGGGGACCAGCTCCTGGACGAGCCAGCATGAGTTCGGCCGCACCCAGCTGGACACCGTGTTTGAGGGGCAGGTTGAGACAACTGCCTACTTCAACGCCATCCCCGGCGAGAATGCCGATGCACTGGTCGAGCAGGCCATCACCGATGGCGCCGATGTTGTCTTTACCACCAGCCCCAAGCTGGTGGGCGCGTCCTTACGCGCCGCCGTCAAGCACCCGCAGGTGCGGATCCTGAACTGCTCGATGGAGATGCCCTACGCGAGCATCCGCACCTACTACACCCGCGTATACGAGGCCAAGTTCATCACCGGCGCCATCGCCGGCGCCATGGCAGCGGGGGACCGCATCGGCTATGTGGCGGACTATCCCAGCTACGGCGTGCCCGCCAACATCAACGCCTTTGCGCTGGGGGCACGCATGGCGAACCCCCGCGCCCGGATCGAACTGCTGTGGACCTGCCTGCCCGACCAGACTGACCCGCTGCACACCTTCACCCAGAAGGGGATCTCCGTCATCTCGGGCCGCGATGCGCCGACACCCAACCGCCCCCAGCGGGAGTTCGGCACCTTTTTGGTCGGGCCCGGCGGCGTGCTGCAGGATCTGGCCACCCCGTTCTGGCACTGGGGCCAGTTCTATGAAAATGTCATCCGCACCGTTCTGAACGGCGGCTGGGTGCGGGATAAGTCCGGCACCGACGGCCGTGCCGTCAACTACTGGTGGGGCATGAACAGCGGCGTCATGGATGTGCTGCTCAGCCGTGAGCTGCCGCCCGATGTCACCCATCTGGCGCAGATCCTGCGCAACGGCGTGACCTCCGGCATGATCGACCCGTTCCACTGCCGCATCACAGCGCAGGACGGCAGCGTCAAGAACAGCGGCCGCCACGGCCTTGACCTTGAGCAGATCGCCCACATGGACTATCTCTGCGATGCCGTGGACGGGCACATCCCCGAATATGACGAGCTGGCCGAGGTATCGAAGCCGATGTACCGGATGCAGGGCATTCACCGCGACCTTCTCCCCGTTGAGAAGGAGGCAGAGCTGTGAGGATCTTAGCCATCGCCGATGAGGAGTGCAAAGCCCTGTGGGACTATTTCACACCGGACAAGCTCGCGGGCGTTGATCTGATCATTGCCTGCGGCGATCTGAACCGCCATTATCTGGAATATCTGGCAACGATGGCCCCCATGCCGGTGCTGTATGTCCACGGCAACCATGATGAAAGCTATGACCTGCGCCCGCCGCAGGGCGTCATCTGCATTGATGATGATGTCTATGTTCACAACGGGCTGCGCATCGCCGGGCTGGGCGGCGGCTGCCGCTACCGCACCGGTGCCTGGCAGTTTACCGAGGCCGAGATGAAAAAGCGGGTCAACCGCCTGCGCGGCAAGATCGACCGCCACGGCGGGCTTGATATTCTTGTGACCCATGCGCCGATGCACGGCTACGGCGATCTGACCGATTTGCCGCACCGTGGGTTTACGGCGTTTTCGGTCCTGCTGGACCGCTACCACCCGCAGCTGATGCTGCACGGACATATCCACCTGAGTTACGGCGCTTCCATCCCGCGTGAGCAGCAGTACGGCACGACCCGCATCGTGAACTGCTATGAGCGCGTCTATCTTGATGCCGAGCCGCCCGCCGCCAAGCCCCGCCATCGTCTGTTTGCTTCGCTGCTGGGACGGAGTGCCCTGTAGGGGCGAGGCACGCCTCGCCCTCGGCCTTCCCGTGGGCATACTTCTGCCTTTCACGCTGAGGGCCGGACATGTCCGGCTCCTATCAGACGGCACGGCCAACTTCATCAAACAAGGAGAACTATTCCCATGACAAAAATCGCAGTATTCGGTGCAGGCACCTGGGGCATCGCGCTCGCGCGTCTGCTGGCCGTCCATGGCAAGGATGTCACGGTATGGAGCGCCATCCCCGCCGAGCTGAAAGCCCTCAGTACCACCCACCGCCACCCCAACCTGCCCGGCATGGAGCTGCCTGCCGCGATGCACTATACCGCCGACATTGCCGAGGCCTGCGCCGGCCGCGATGTTCTGCTGTTTGCCGTGCCGTCCCCCTTTGTGCGCACCACCGCCAAAAAGGCTGCGCCGCACATTCCCGATGACCAGCTGATCGTGGATGTGGCCAAGGGCGTTGAGGACAAGACCCTGATGACGATGAGCGAGATCATTGAGGATGAGCTTGCCAAAGCCGGCCGCAAGGCGCGGGTCGTGGCGCTGTCCGGCCCCACCCATGCCGAGGAGGTTGCCCGCGATATGCCCACCGCCATCGTGGCCGCCTGCGCAGAGGAGGAAGCCGCCAAGACCGTCCAGAAAATCTTCAACACGCCGACCTTCCGCGTCTATACCAACGATGACCGCCGCGGCACCGAGCTGGGCGGCGCGATCAAGAATGTCATCGCACTGGCCGTGGGTATTGCCCTCGGCCTTGGCTATGGTGACAACGCCAAGGCCGCCCTTATCACCCGCGGCAACGCCGAGCTGGCCCGTCTCGGGGCCGCCATGGGCTGCAAGCCCGAGACATTTGCGGGCCTGTCCGGCATGGGCGACCTGATCGTCACCTGTACCAGCATGCACAGCCGCAACCTGCACGCCGGTATGCTGATTGGCCGCGGCAAATCCGTCGAGGACGCCAAGACTGAGGTCGGCCAAGTCGTTGAGGGCATCAACGCATTGCCCGCCGCCTGCCGCCTTGCCAAAAAATACAAAGTCGAAATGCCCATCGTGCAGGCTGTGGAGGCCATCCTTGACGGCAAGCTTGAGGCCCGCAACGCCTTGATGGCGCTGATGGGCCGCAATCTGAAGAAGGAGTAACCCCATGGCGGATATCAAAGCTGCATTTTTTGATATTGACGGTACGCTGCTGCCTTTTGAGGCCAAGCACCTGCCCGCCTCAACGGTGGACGCGCTGGCCCGGCTGCGCAAAAACGGCGTCAAAACGTTTATTGCTACCGGCCGCCCGCCGGTACATCTGCCGTACCTGCACGCGCTGGACGGCACCCCCTTTGACGGCTATGTCACGATGAACGGCCAGTACTGCTATCTGGCCGACGGCGAGCTGCTGTACAGTAAGTACATCCCGGCGACATCGCTGCAAACGCTGCTGCCGTACATTGAAAAAGAACAGCTGTCCGTCGGTTTTGTAGGCAAGGACTTCTGCCAGTTCAACCTTATCAACGATTGGAGCCGTGACTTTGCCAAAAAGCTGGAGCAGGGGACCGGGGATGTTGCCGCGCTGATCCAGCACGAGGATATTTACCAGCTCAGCGCGTTCCTGCCGCCGGAGAAGGAGGCCGAGTTCCTGCGCCGCTGCCCCGGCTGTCTGGCTGTGCGCTGGGAGGATGATTTTTGCGATATCCTACCCGAGGGCGGCGGCAAGCCCAACGGCCTGGCTCACACGCTGGCACATCTTGGGCTGACGCGGGAGCAGTGCATCGCCTTCGGTGACGGCGGCAACGATGTGACGATGCTGGAATACGCAGGCATCGGCGTAGCGATGGGCAACGCCTGCGAGGAGGCCAAGGCCGCCGCCGATTATGTCACGGATGATATTATGAAAGACGGTCTGGCGAAGGCGTTGGGGCATTTCCATCTGATTTGATTGTAGGGGCCGGGCATGCCCGGCCTGCAACCTTGCCATAACTGCTCGTCTGCCTTGCACGACCGGGCCAGGCATGCCTGGCCCCTACATCTCTATAAAAATAACGCCCCCAACCGTTTTTGGTTGGGGGTGCTGCTATTTTCACCGATTCTTCTTCATAAACGCCTTGACCGCAATTACCAACGCGGCGTACACCACGCCGCCGATGGCCCAGATGAACCAACTGTACTGCGGCTGGCCGTTTCCCCGTGGGCCGAAGGTGTACCACAGGAAGATGGCGACCACCACCAGCCAGTAGGCGGCAGTCAGCGCCTTCCTACGGGGCAGGGGAGAGGTATCGTCCTCGGTGTACTCCGGCTCGGCCGCGTCGTCTTTTAAAAGGTAGTCGGTCGTCACACCGAACAGGCAGCTCAGTTGCAAGATTTTGTCAATGTCAGGTACAGACTGTGCGCCCTCCCACTTGGATACCGACTGCCGGGTCACGTTCAGTTTCTCGGCCAGTTCCTCTTGGGACCAGCCCGCCTTTTTGCGCAGGGTGATAAGTTTGTCTGCAAAGATCATTTGGGTGTGCCTCCTTCAATTTCCTTGCCCTTATCCTACCAGAATCCCCGGTTGCACACCATAAATTGGCCCCGGCAATCTGTCAACTGTGGGTTGCGTTTGCGGGCAGGCACCAATCAATTTTCGCTGCATCGTTGTTTTTCAAAAACTCGTTTACCTTGCCGAACGGTGCCGAGCCAAAGAACCCCCGATAGGCCGAAAGCGGGCTGGGGTGGGCGGATTCCAGTACCAGCACCGGGCGGCGGGCGGCAGCGGCGTGTCGGAGAGCAGCGCGGCGGCGCTGGAGGCGGCCGTGGCCAATATCAACAAGAACCTGCCGGACGGCGCACAGCTGCAGCAGACGGCGGCGGAGATACAGATGCAGCTGAACACGGCCCTGGCCCGGGTGGAACGGGCGCTGGATCGGCTGAACAGCGCCATTGAGAATGCGCCGGATCAGGAGGAGACGCAGCAGAAGCTGCTGGATGCGGCGGATACCATGGACAAGACCGCCGACGCGCTGGAAACGTGGGCGGCGGGGCTGGAGGCCTCCGGCACAGAGGCGGGCAAGACCCAGGCGGAGGCGGCGCGGCAGACGGCGGCGGAGTGCCGCAAAACGGCAAAGCAGCTGCGGGCACTGGCGGAGAGCCCGGATTCTGCCGACCTGCTGGCGGACTGCGACGCGCTGGTGAAGTCCATCCGGACGATGGTGGATAAGATCCCCGTGACTTCAAAGGCGCTGCAAAAGGAACTGGACACCGTGGCCGGTCAGGTGGCGGACACCATGGAGGGCATGGCTGCGCTGGCTGGAGACGCCAAGGTCATGAAGACCGCGCTGGCGGAGACCGCTGACGCTGTGGGCGACACCATGGCGCTGCTGCGGCCGGCTACGGAGAAGCTGCTGACCTCGCTGGAGAGCACCATAGACGACCTGGAGGGGCTGACCACAGACGAATACATGGATACGCTGGTGGATATCCTGGGCGGCGACCCGGCGGTGTACGGCCAGTATTTTCCGGAAATGGTGCAGACCAGCGTGAACGCGGTGTATCCCATCGCCAACTACGGCTCGGCCATGACGCCGTTCTACACGGTGCTGGCCATCTGGGTGGGCGGCGTGATATTGTCGTCCCTCATCAAGATACACGCCCGGACGGAGGGCTTGATCGACCCGAAGCCGGCGGAGCTGTACTTCGGGCGGTACTTGTTCTTTTTCGTGCTGAGCCAAATACAGGCAGCGGTCATCGTCACCGGCGACCTGTACATACTGAAGATCCAGTGCCTGCACCCGGGGATGCTGTATCTCACGGGCGCGCTGACGGCCTTTACCTTCAGCCTGCTGATCTATTCGCTGGCGCTGTCCTTCGGCGATGTGGGCAAGGCCATCGTGGTGGTCATCATGGTCATGCAGATCGCAGGCTCCTCCGGCACGTTCCCAATCGAGCTGCTGCCGGCCATTTACCAGAAGATCTATCGCTTCTTCCCCTTCCCCTACGCCATCGACGCCATGCGCGAGTGCATCTGCGGGATGTACGGGAATTACTACTGGCAGCAGATCGGCTTCCTGCTGCTGTTTGCTGCGGCGGCGCTGCTGATCGGCCTGCTGGTGCGGCGGCCCTTCATGGGACTGAACCACTTTATGGAGGAGAAGCTGGAGGAGACGGAGCTGCTGTGAAAGGAGGTGTTGACCGATGACAAAAGAACGGGACTATCAGGAGTTGTATGACCGCCTGCTGGAGGAGGTCAGCACCCTGCACCGGAACAACCGGCGGCGCATACGCGTCGGTATGCGGATGCTGCTGGCGGTGACGCTGGGATTGATGCTGCTGATGTTTCTGGCGGAGGGGAACAAGGTGTTCACCCTGATGCTGTGGATACTGTCCATGTTCGCGGTGGCGGCATATCTGATCGCCGTGGAGTACGCGGACTATGAGCTGCAAAAGAAGCTGGAGAACATCACCCAGATGGAGCAGAAGAGCCTGGGCACACTGCTGGAGCTGCCGGAGCTGCCCAAGGTGCCACGGATGGGTCTGCTGCTGCGCCACGGCGCCCGGGAGGAACAGGAGACGCCGGAGACGGAGCCTGTGCCGGAGGAGACGGCTGCGGCAGCGGAGGACATATCCGCGGAGCCTGTGCCGGAGACGCCGGTCACAAAGGCACCGGCAGCGCCGGAGCCGGAGGCATATTCCGTGGACGAGATACTGCGGGAGGTGCACGGCGGAGCGCCGCAGGCAGACAGCGCGCCGACGCCTGCCGCGCCGGTATACAGCGGCGCGCGGGTGCTGGAACGGCTGCTGGACGACCCGGAGAAGCTGGCGTCCGATCTGGACGCGCTGACCCGGGCGCTGCAGGGGCTGTCCGCTGACCTGCGGCGCGGTGCGGCGGAGAGCCGGGAAGGGCAGGTGGACCGATGAAGAACATCTGGAATATCTTTCGCGCCGACTGGCGGCGGCTGACGGCCAGTGTGGTGGCGGTAGTGGTGCTGCTGGGGTTGTGCCTGGTGCCGTGTCTGTACGCCTGGTTCAACATCCTGTCCAACTGGGACCCCTACGGCACGGCATCCACCAGCCGCATCAGCGTGGCGGTGGCCAGCGAGGACGCGGGCTGCGAGGTGCTGGGCCTGGAGGTGAACATCGGCGCGCTGGTGCTCCAGGGGCTGGAGAGCAACGACCAGATGGGCTGGGTGTTCGTGGACAGCCGGGCGGAGGCCCTGGACGGGGTGGAGTCCGGCGACTACTACGCGGCGTTGATCGTGCCGGAGGAATTTACCGAGGATTTTGTGAGCATCCTGTCCGGCGACCTGCGCCACCCGCAGATACAGTATTACGAGAACGAGAAGAAGAACGCCATCGCCCCCAAGATCACCAGCAAGGCCAAGACCGCCGTGCAGGAGCAGATCAACACCACGGTCATCGGCAAGGCTGCTGAGGCGCTGACCACGGCGGGCTCCGTGTTCAAGGCCATGGGGCTGGACTCGGAGGCGCTGGCGGACGGCATTATGGACAAGCTGACCGGTGCGCGGCAGGAGATGGCGCAGCTGCAGAAGGTGCTGCTGTCGCTGAAGGACGTGATGAACGGGGCGGACGGGCTGCTGACCGCGGCATCCGTGACCATCGCGGACGCACGGGGAACGGTGGAGGACGCCGATGCGGCGGCGGGCAGCACGGTGCAGCTTATCAGCACGGGCCTGAGCGCGGCGGACACGGCGTACAGCGATCTGCTGACGGTGCTGAACAACACGGATAAGGTACTGGGCGACATCGAGGATGCCCTGCGGAGTATGGATACCTCTGCCGCCGACGAAGCACTGAAGGCGGACCTGCACCGGAAGATACAGGCGGCCATCGCCGCGCTGGAGGACCAGCTGGCGGCCGCCGAGGACGAGGCCCTGAAGGCGCAGCTGGAGACGGCCATCGCCGATCTGCAGGCGCTGGACGCGCTGGTGGATACGCTGGAGCCGTCGGCCCTGCAGGGACCGGTGCTGGATATGCTGCATCAGGTGCGGCAGGAGCTGCTGGCTGCGGCGGTGCGGACCAATAAGGAGGTCAACGAATACCTGCACACCACCGGGGCCCAGGCCCAGACCACGCTGCGGTCCGTCCAGCAGCTGCTGGGGGCCGTGGGCGGCAGCCTGGGGGAGGTGTCCGGCACGCTGAACAGCTACGCCGACGCCATGACCACCGTACAGCCTACGCTGGACGCGGGCATCACCCTGGCCAACACGGTGGAGACGTATCTGGCGGACATCGAAGACGATGTGCGCCGGGTAACGGAGAGCGAAGCCTTCAAGCGCTTTACGGAGCTGATGGAGAGCAGCGATGCCGAAAGCATGGCCGACTACCTCAGCTCGCCGGTGCAGCTGAACACGGAGATCATCTATGAGATCAAGGACTACGGCGCGGCCATGTCGCCCTACTACGTCATGCTGGCGCTGTTTGTGGGCAGTCTGCTGACCGCCGTGATGCTGAAGGTGCCGGTGACACAGCCGGAGTTTGCCGGGTGCCGGGCCGTGGAGCGGTATTTCGGGCGGTTCGCCACCTTCTTCCTGATGGCCATGGCCCAGGCGCTGGTGACGGCGTTCGGGTGCCTGTACTTCGTGGGGATGGAGACGGCGGAGCCAGCGCTGTTCGTGCTGGCCTGCTGCCTGTGCTCGCTGAACTTTGCCAGCATGAACTACGCGCTGGTGTACGCCCTGGACAACGTGGGTATGGCGCTGTCGGTCATTATCATGGTCATTCAGGTGGCCGGGTCCGGCGGTTCGTACCCAGTGCACGTGCTGCCGCAGCTGTTCCAGACCCTGTATCCCTTCATGCCCTTCCACTACGGCATGGATATGATCCGGGAGACGGTGGGCGGTATGTACGGCGACACATACCTGCGCTGCGCGCTGGTGCTGCTGGGCATGTGCGCGCTGTTCACGGTGTTCGGCCTGCTGGTATATTACCCGGCCCGAAGACTGAACGCGGCTATCGCTGCCAGCAAGGAAAAGTCCGGTATCATGTAAACAGAGAGTGCCCCCCGCAGGCCCATGGGCCTGGGGGGGGCACTTATGCTGTCGAAGCCATGAAAAAAAGTTATGCCCCCTTGCTTTTTGCCGTTTAAGGCAAAAAAGCGGGGACGTTTTTGTGCAGGGTGGAGAAAAGTTCGCACGGCGAGAATTTCCCCTCTTTTGCTGTTGCAAGGCGGGCGGGCCTATGGTACAGTACGGGTGGAGTGTTAGAAAATTAACAGGCCAAGCGACACGGCGTTCAACACGTTTTAGGAGGAGAGAGCATGAGATCGGAACAGGAGAAAACGGTGGCCATCGTCCGGGCCCACGGCTGCGACAGCGCGAGACTCATCGCCATTTTGCAGGAGATACAGGCGTCGGAGAACTACCTGAGCCAAGAGAATATGGAGCTGGTGGCGGATATGCTGCACATCAGCGTCTCACGGGTGTACAGCGTGGCCACGTTTTATGAGAATTTCTCGCTGGAACCCAAGGGAAAGCACA
>ENA-OVFR01000735-OVFR01000735.1-human-gut-metagenome-genome-assembly--contig:-NODE-735-length-19059-cov-15.239897_pt1 | contig 19059 bp, 19 predicted proteins | sample MGYA00237762_ERZ505403 | MGnify/ENA primary metagenome ERZ505403 (study PRJEB26158, sample SAMN06016376) | human gut metagenome | biome: human gut; feature: ankylosing spondylitis patient; material... | reverse complement strand
GCCGCCAGCCGCAGCACGATGCCCGCCGTCAGGGTGATGCCCACGCCCATGGCGGAGTTGGTGATGGTGCTCATGATCTTGGGCAGGATGATGTCGCACAGGGTGGTCAGCGCTGCGCAGAACAGGTCAAAAAAGAGGACGCCCTTGTACTTGGCCAGATACGGCAGAAAGCGCCGGATGAGGGCGCGGCTGCTGGTGTGGTGTGCGGCGGGGTCCTGGGTGGATCGGATCTGTGTTTTTGGCATGGTTTCTCCTATTTTTGACCCTCTCAGGCAGCGCGCCAGCGCGGACAGAGAGGGTCGTAATGTTACTTTTTACGATAATCCCGCTCGCCGTAAATGGCGGTGCCGATGCGGACAAGGGTGGCACCCTCGCGGATGGCGTTCTCGTAATCGCCGCTCATGCCCATGGAGAGGGTCTGCATCTCCACGTTGGAATAGCCGCGCTCCCCGGCCTTTACGAACAGGTCATGGACGGCGGCGAGATACCGGCGGTTCTGTGCATCGTCATCATTGACCGGGGGAATGGCCATCAGGCCCTTGACCCGGATGTGCTCCTGCGCGGCAGCGGCATCCAGCAGGGGCCAGAGCGCCTCCGGCGAAACGCCGCTCTTGCTCTCCTCCCCGCCGATGTTCACCTCCAGCAGGACGTTCTGCACGATGCCCGCCTTGGCGGCTTCCTTCTCGATGGCGGTCAGAAGGTGTTCACTGCCCACGCTCTGGATCAGGCTGGCCCGGCCCAGGACTTTTTTGATCTTGTTGGTCTGCAGGTGCCCGATGAAATGGCTGGGCTTGCCGCAGTAAGCACCTGCGTCAAAGTTTGCGCACAGCTCCTGTACATGGTTCTCACCGAACACATCGATGGGCAGGGCTGCGCTTGCAGCCACGGTCTGTGCCGTGCGGGTCTTGCAGGCGGCGCACAGCTGCACCGCTGCCGGGTCGCGGCCTGCTTCACGGGCCGCGGCTGCCATCTTTTCCCGGATCTCTGCCACGGCCTCCTGCATCTGTTCCAGATTCTTTTCTGCCATAAAGCTCAGTCCTCCTCGGTATACTTGGCACGTTCGCCGCCGATGAGCTTCGGGCGGGTGCGGGCGCACAGGATGTTCGCTTCACCAATTTTGGAAAGGCTCAGCCGCACCGGCACCGCCACCCGCTTCAGGTGCATCCCGATCAGGGTGCCGCCGATATCAATGCCTGCATGGGCGCGGATCTCTTCCACGGCCACCGGCTCCCGGAACTTCTTCCAGCAGGTAGTGGCCCAGCTGCCGCCTGCGTGGGGGCGCGGCACCACGCACACCTCTTCCCAGCCGTATTTTTCGGCGGCTTCGCGCTCGATGATAATAGCGCGGTTCAGATGCTCACAGCACTGCGCGGCCAGCCAGATGCCGTTTTCGGCCAGCACTGGGGCAATGCCCGCGTACACGGCCTGCGCGGCTTCCAGACTGGAATCCTTGCCAATGTGCCCGCCTACGATCTCGCTGGAGGAACAGCCCACTACGAACACGTCCCCTTTTTTCAGCTTAGCCTGCGCCAGCAGCTCTGTCACGGCCTGCCGGGCCTCGGTCTCGATCTGTTTTTTGAATTCTTCTGTCATAAAAAACACCTCGGTTTTTATAAAAGATCAAAGATTTGCACTGCGCACCTTTTCGCTGCCTGCAAGGCCGAGATACAGCCTGCTCTCCACCGGGCACAGAGCTGTCACACCGCCTGCACCCTTGCTGGAGACCGTCCGCTTCCAGCTGCCGTCTGCCGTATCTACAGCTTCCGCGCAGGGCGCATCGGCAGGCAGGCTGAACAGCTTTTCCTGCAGATTCCGGCCTGCACGCAGGGCAATGCCCCGCAGCAGGGTGCTGTCGGCGTTCTTTTCCAGCCAGCTGCTGCGCGCCCACCGGTAGCCGATGTACAGGGTGCCGTCTGCATCCATAGCAAGCGCACCGGGATACCCCGGCAGGCCGGAAACAAAGCTCTGGCAGTTTTTACCGCCCGCCGTCAGGTCGCGGGCATCGGCGGCAGCGCTCCACACACAGCGGTTCCCAAGGTCAGCCACGAACAGCGTGCTGCCGTCCCGGCTCAGGGCCAGCCCGGAAGCACCGGCCACACCGCCCAGCACCTTCTGCACCGTGCGTGCTGCCGGGTCGTATACATACACGCAGCCCGTGCCGGTGTGGGCCAGCAGTTCGGTGCGCAGAGTGCTCTCCAGCCCGTCCGCGGCACTGGCACTGGCAGCAACCGCAAAGTAGATCCTGCCGTCCGGCGCGGCTTCCACCGCTGAGACATCCCCCAGCGGTGCACCGTCGATCTGGGTCACCACCTGCTCCACCGCCGTGCCCCAGCTGTCGTGGGCGGCGCGGCACAGGCTGCCGCCGCCGGGCGTGAGGATGCTCAGCCACAGGTCCCCGCTGCCGTCAAAGGCAAAACCGGTCAGCTCACCGTCCACGGAAAGGATGGCCGCATCGTGTCCGCCGTCGGTGCGCACAAGGTCGCTCGTGCGCTTTTTTAAGGCTGCGCCGTCGTATGCTGCGGCATACACAAGGCCGTCCTGTGTGCGGATGCAGTCCACACCCTCATATTCGCCCAGATCCAGCGTTCCCTTATGATCGGCGGCAAGGGCCGTCTGTGCTGCACCGGTGTCCTGCCGGACATCCGGCGCGGTGTATCCTTGTGGCGGCGTATCGATGGGCCGGAACACCAGTGCATACACCAGCGCCAGCAGGATGCACACGCCAAACACCGTGCCGGCCGTGCGGAACCGCTTGAGCAGCGCGTCCCGCTCCACCGCCATCTGGGCCGCATACTCGGCACGGCGGCGGGCGGCGCGGGCATTGGCGCGGTTTGCCCGGCGCATCCAGCGATCCACGAACAATGCCACCTGCGGCCCGATGGTGAGCGACGCAATGGCAAGGATGAGCAGAAATTCAACAAGTCCGATCCTCATAGGGCTTTTTCCTTTATCTTCAGAGCTTTTTCAGGGGGGGGGTATCCCCTTATCGTTTCAGTATAGCATCTGTGGCGCGGCAGTTCAAGCACCCAACTCTGTCTCCCGGCTTTTGCCGCCGCCTGCCGCCTTTTTCTCCATCTTTCCTGCCAAAGACTTTTTTGCCGTGCTGAAATATGCTATACTGATTATAAATATGGCATTCTGCACCGGAATGCCACATGTCAGTGTAAAAGAGGATAACATGGAAGCATTCAAATATCATGTGCAGCCGGGCCGCTACCGGCATTTCAAGGGCAACGAATACGAAGTGCTGGGCATGGCCCGCCACAGCGAGACCGAAGAGGAAATGGTGGTGTACCGCGCCCTGTACGGGGAACGCGGGCTTTGGGTGCGTCCCGCCGCCATGTGGTGCGAGACCGTGGAGCGGGACGGCAAAGTGCAGCCGCGCTTTGTGCGCATTGAGGAGTGAACCGGCAGTTTTTGCCGATGGGATAAAACGGAGGGTGATACTTTTGTACAGTGAACAAAAACAGGCGCTTGCCGCCGAACTGAGCTTCAAGCATCCGGCAGTGCTGGCTGTCAGCGGTTCCGCAGGCAGCGGCAAGACCGCTCTGCTGGCCGCGCTGCTGCCGGTGCTCAAGAGCCGCGGGCTGAAGGTGGGCGTGATCCGCGAGGCTGACGATCTGCGCCTGCCCGCCGAGACCGACCGCCTGCATGAGGCCGGTGCCGAGGGTGTGGCCGTGTTTACTGCCGGGCGCTATCTGCTCACCGAGCAGTTCCGCCTGAACGAGCAGGACCTGCTGGCTTTGTTCGAGCGCCACGGCTACGACCTTGTACTGCTGGAAGGCTTTGGCGACAGCGGCTGGGCCAAGATCGAGGTGGTGCGCAGCTCGGTCAGCCCGGTGGGCACCGCGTTCCAGCCCATGGCCATCGTGGGCGATGTGCCGGGCGCTGATTTTGCACTGGACGATCCTGCTGCTCTGGCAGACTGGATCGAGAACCAGATGCCGTCCCTGTAACGGAGGTTCTGCATGAAACTCATCCGTACCGAAGACGCTGTCGGGCAGGTGCTCTGCCACGACATCACACAGATCATTCCCGGCCAGTTCAAGGGAGCACGCTTCCGCAAAGGGCACATCGTCCAGCCGGAGGATATCCCCGTGCTGCTCTCCATTGGCAAAGAAAATCTCTATGTCTGGGAGAAGCGCCCCGGCATCCTGCACGAGGACGAAGCCGCTGCCCTTTTGTACAAGGCAGCGGCGGGCCGCAACATCCACGGCACTGAGCCGAAGGAAGGCAAGATCGAACTGGTTGCCGACTGCGACGGTCTTTTGAAGATCGACCGCGCCGCTCTGCTGGCCGTGAACCGCACGCCCCAAATGATGATCGCTGCCATCCACGGCGACCTGCCCGTGAAAAAGGGCCAGAAGCTGGCCGGCACCCGCATCATCCCGCTGGTGATCGAGCAGGAGAAGATGGATGCCATGCAGGCTGCGGCAGGCAGCGAGCCCATCCTGAACGTGCTGCCTTTCCACCCGAAAAAGTTTGCGGTCATCACCACCGGCAGCGAGGTATTCAAGGGACGCATCGAGGACAAATTCACCCCCATTCTGGTGGGCAAGCTGGCCGAATACGGCTGCGAGATGACCTATCACAAAACCTGCGACGATGACCCCGCCGGGATCACCGCCGCCATTCTGGAAGCAAAGGCCGCAGGCTGCGAGATGATCTTTACCACCGGCGGCATGAGCGTAGACCCCGACGACCGCACGCCGCTTGCCATCAAGAACACCGGTGCCGAGATCATCACCTATGGCGCACCGGTGCTGCCGGGTGCCATGTTCCTTGTGAGCTATCTGGACGGTGTGCCGGTGTGCGGCCTGCCCGGCTGCGTGATGTACGCCAAGCGCACCATTTTTGACCTGCTGCTGCCGCGCCTGCTGGCCGACGACCCCATCACTGCCGAGGACATTGCCCGGCTGGGCGAGGGCGGGCTGTGCTTAGGCTGCGCCGAATGCCACTGGCCCAACTGCGGCTTCGGGCATTGCTGAAACCCTCTCAGTCAAAGCCTTACGGCTTTGCCAGCTCTCCCAAAGGGGAGAGCTTTATCAAGGTAAAAATTATGAGCGAAACAAAACTTTCTCATTTTGATGCGTCCGGCAGCGCCGTGATGGTGGATGTGAGCGAAAAGCCCGTCACTGCACGGCAGGCTGAGGCCCGCGGCATCATCACTATGAATGCGGCAGCCTTTGCCGCTGTTCGGGACGGCACCGCCCAGAAGGGCGACGTGCTGGGCGTGGCCCGCATTGCAGGCATCATGGCGGCCAAGCGCACCAGCGAGCTGATCCCCCTGTGCCATCCGCTGCCGCTGAGCAAGCTGACTGTGGATTTTCACCTTCTGCCCGAACAGCAGGCCGTAGAGGCCGTGTGCACCGCCAGGACCATCGGCGTGACCGGCGTGGAAATGGAAGCTCTGACCGGCGTTTCTGCCGCGCTGCTCACCATCTACGATATGTGCAAGGCCGTGGATAAGGGCATGGAGATGGGCGAGATCCACTTGGTCGAGAAGACCGGCGGCAAGAGCGGGCACTATGTGCGGGCCGAGGGCGGCTATGTTTGATGCATACGGCCGCAATATCCACTATCTGCGCCTTTCGGTCACCGACCTGTGCAACCTGCGCTGCCGCTACTGTATGCCGGACGGCGTGCCAAAGCTGGCCCACGAAGATATTCTGACCTATGAGGAATTTCTGCGGCTGGCTGCGCTGTTCGCCCAGTGCGGCATCGACACGGTGCGCATCACCGGCGGTGAACCGCTGGTGCGCCGGGGCGTGGAACAACTGACGGCGGGCCTGAAAGCCATTCCCGGCATCCGCCGCGTTGCCCTTACCACCAACGGCGTGCTGCTGGCCCAGAAACTGCCCGCCCTGCTGGCGGCGGGCCTTGACAGCGTGAACATCAGCCTTGACACCTTGCACCCGGAGACCTTCCGGCGCATCACCGGCAAAGACGAGCTTGCCGCCGTGCAAAACGGCATCCGGGCGGCCCTTGCCAGCGGCATTCCGGTCAAGCTGAACTGTGTGCCGCAGCCCGGCGTGAACGAGGGCGAGCTGGAAAGCCTTGCTGCCTTCGCACAGGAGCATCCGCTGCAGGTGCGCTTTATTGAGATGATGCCCATTGGCTTTGGTGCCGGGCTGCCCTGCCTTTCCGGCCCGGAACTGCTGGAGCGCTTTTACCGCCGCTGGCCGCAGCTGCAGCCGGTGACCGGTGCGGCCTTTGGCGATGGGCCGGCGGTGTATTATTCTGCGCCCGGCTGGCGCGGCAGCATCGGGTTGATCGCTGCCGTGCACGGCAAATTCTGCGCTTCCTGCAACCGGGTGCGGCTGACAAGTCAGGGCTTTCTGCGTCCGTGCCTTGCCAGCGAATCCGGCACCGACCTGCGTGCTCTGCTGCGCAGCGGCGCGGACGACGCGGCCCTTTTGCAGGCCATTCAAAACACGATTCTGGCAAAACCCCGGGAACATCACTTCGGCCAAGGCTCCATGCCCGCCACACGAGGGATGTACCGGATCGGAGGATAACACAAATTTATGGGTAAAATTCTGGCTATCTGCACAAGCCCCCGGCGCGGCACCTTGAAAACACCGGTGCCGTCCGCTGTTCTCACCCCGGAGTGGGGTATTGTGGGCGATGCCCACGGCGGCAGTTGGCACCGGCAGGTCAGCCTGCTGAGCGCGGAAAAAATTGAAGCTTTCCGTCAAAAGCTCTGGGTGGACTACGGTGCCTTTGGCGAAAATCTGGTGGTGGAAGGGTTCGATCTTGCCACCCTGCCGGTGCCCAGCTTTTTTGCCATTGGGGATGCCGTGCTGGAAATGACCCAGATCGGCAAGGAGTGCCACAGCGACTGCGCCATCCGCCGGCAGACCGGCGACTGCATCATGCCGCGGGAGGGCGTGTTCGCACGGGTGGTAGAGGGCGGCACCATCCACACCGGCGACGAGATGAAGCTGCTGCCCACCCCGGCAGACCTGCCCCTGCGCGCGGCGGTGATCACCCTTTCCGATAAGGGCAGCCGCGGCGAACGGGAGGACAAAAGCGGCCCGCTCATTGTGGAAATGCTCACCGCCACAGGCTACAAGGTGGAGGAAGCACTGCTTCTGCCGGACGATGCCGCCCAGCTCAAAACCCAGCTGCTGCGCCTTGCGGATGCCCGTCAGGTGAACCTGATCCTCACCACCGGCGGCACCGGCTTTGCACCCCGGGATATCACCCCGGAGGTGACTTTGAGCGTAGCCGAACGCAACGCGCCCGGCATTGCCGAGGCCATGCGGTACCATAGCCTTACCATCACACCGCGCGGGATGCTGAGCCGTGCCGCCAGCGTGCTGCGCGGCAAGACCCTGATCGTGAACCTGCCGGGCAGCCCTAAGGCCGTAAAAGAAAACCTCGAGTACATCCTGCCAAGCCTTGCGCACGGCATCCGCCTTGCCGCCGGGCTGGACGGCGAATGCGCCCGGAAGTAAAAAAGTATCCCGGTGGGCGGCACCGCATCCTGTACCGTATCAAATGCAAAGATTCATTTTAAAAACAGGAGCGCTTATCATGAACAACACTAAAATTTCCCGCCGCAGCTTTCTGGCTGCTGCCGGTATCGCCGGTGCCGCTGCGGCTCTGACCTCCTGCAGCTCCTCCGCTTCCAGCACTGCATCTTCCGCAGCAGGCTCTGCCGCTGCTTCCTCGGAGGCAGTGCAGAACGTGGAGCTGATCGTGTTTGCCGCCGCATCCCTCACCGAGACCCTCACCGCCATCGGTGAGACCTACTCGGCAGAACACCCGGAGGTGACTTTCAGCTTCAACTTCGACTCCTCCGGCACCCTCAAGACCCAGATCCAGGAAGGCGCGGACTGCGACCTGTTCATCTCCGCCGGTCAGAAGCAGATGAACCAGCTGGACAGCACCGCTTCCGCCGATGTGAACACCGAAGGACTGGACTTCGTGGACAGCGATTCCCGCGTGGACCTGCTGGAGAACAAGGTCGTTCTGTGCGTGCCCGAGAATGGCGATAAGGGCATCGACAGCTTCGATTCTCTGGCCGAGCACCTCAAGGCCGGGGACATTCTGTTCTGCATGGGCAACAGCGATGTGCCCGTGGGCCAGTACACCCAGAAGATCCTTGCCTACTACGCTCTGGACGAGGAAGCACTGGCCGCAGCCGGTGTCATCACCTACGGCTCCAACGTCAAGGAGGTCACCACCCAGATCACCGAAGCCAGCGTGGATGCCGGTGTCGTGTACTGCACCGATGCCTACAGCGCAGGCCTGACCCCCGTGGATGAGGCCACCAAGGAGATGTGCGGTCAGGTCATCTATCCTGCCGCCGTGCTGAAGGCCGCCCCCAACGCCGAGGCTGCCAGGGAGTTTCTGGCCTATCTGCAGACCGACCGCGCCGCGACCGTGTTCGAGAGCGTGGGCTTCACCGCACTGTAAATCCGTTGTTTTTCAGAGCTTCCCCTCCGGGGGGAGCCTTTTTATTCGGAGGTATCATTTATGGACTGGTATCCCCTTTGGAACAGCCTGCGCATCGCCCTCGTCAGCTGCGCGGCGGTGTTCTTCCTTGGCATTTTTGCCGCCTACTATATTGCCAAGCTGCCGCGCACTGTCAAGGGCGCGCTGGACGTGGTGCTCACCCTGCCCATGGTGCTGCCGCCCACGGTGGTGGGCTATTTTCTACTGCTTTTGTTCGGCGCAAAGCGGCCGCTGGGTGCCTTTTTCATGGAGCATTTCGGCGTGAAGCTGGTCATGAACTGGTACAGTGCCATCTTTGCATCCATCGTGGTGGCCTTTCCGCTGATGTACCGCACGGCGCGCGGCGCGTTTGAAAGCTTTGACGAAACGCTGGCATGGTCGGCGCAAACGCTGGGCCAGTCGGACATGTGGATCTTCTGGCGGGTGCGGATGCCCTGCTGCCGTCAGGGCATTCTGGCCGGCACGGTGCTGGCCTTTGCCCGCGCGCTGGGCGAGTACGGTGCCACCAGCATGATCGCAGGCTACACCCCCGGCAAGACCGCCACCATTGCCACCACCGTGTACCAGCTGTGGCGCACCAACGACGAAGCCGGTGCCATGCGCTGGGTGCTGGTGGATATCGTGATCTCGGCAGTGGTGCTGCTGGCCGTGAATCTGCTGGAGAAAAAACAGAAAGCAGGTGGCCGCACATGAGTCTTGAAGTGAACATTACCAAAAAGCTGGATGGCTTTACCCTTCACGCCAACTTTGCCGCGCGCAGCACCGCCACAGCCATTCTGGGCGCGTCCGGCTGCGGCAAAAGCATGACCCTGCGCTGCATTGCCGGTATCGTAAAGCCGGATGCGGGCCGCATCGTACTGGACGGCCGGGTGCTGTTTGACAGCGCCCAGCACATCGACCTGCCGCCGCAGCAGCGCGGCGTGGGCCTGCTGTTCCAGAACTACGCACTGTTCCCCAACATGACCGTGGAGCAGAACGTGCTCTGCGGCCTGAAAGCCGAAAAAGACAAGGCCGCCCGCAAGGCCCGCTGCGCCGAAATGCTGCAGGCCATGCGGCTGGAATCCCTTGCCAAGCGCTACCCGGCCCAGCTTTCCGGCGGACAGCAGCAGCGCACCGCGCTGGCACGCATCCTTGTGGGCAGGCCCAAAATTCTGATGCTGGACGAGCCGTTCAGTGCGCTGGACAGCTACCTGCGCGAGGAAGTGGAGGGCGAAGTGGGCAGCCTGCTGGCCGGGTTTGGCGGCACGGCGCTGCTGGTCACCCACAACCGTGACGAAGCCTACCGCCTGTGCCGGGATATGATCGTGATGGATGGCGGGCAGGTGCTGCGCACCGGCGGCACCAAAGAGGTGTTTGCAGACCCGCAGAGCACCACCGCTGCACGGCTGACCGGCTGCAAGAACATTCTGTCCTGCACCCGCGTGGATGCCCACACCGTGCGCCTGACTGGCTGGGATGCGCCCCTTCACCTTGCCGCCGAGGTGCCGGAAACCTGCACCGCCGTGGGCATCCGCGCCCACGACTTTGCCCCCTGCGCACCAGCTGCGCCGAACGCTCTTCCGGTGCAGCTGAACTCCACCAGCGAGAATCCCTTTGACTGGAACCTGATCTTTACCGCGCCGGACGGCACCACCCGCCTGTGGTGGAAGGTGAGCAAGACGAACCTGACCGCTGCGTCGCCGGAGGCACCGGCGTTTCTGGGCACTGCACCGCAGAACATCATGCCGCTGGGGTGACGGACAGCGTAAAAACCGCCCTGCAGGGCGCTGTGGACAGCAGCGGCTTTGCAAAGCCGCACAGCACATCCCGCGGCCAAACAGCCGCACCTTATCCACAAGCTCACTATTATATGCGCCAAACTCGGAATTGTGCAGGTCGGAAAGCACCACCATCCGGCTGGGCCTGCGGTCTGCCCTGCAAACTCCGGCTGTGCAGGGCCGTTTTTCTGTGGTATACTGGTACTGGAAGCAGCCCGCCGCTGCGGGCACTTTTTTGAAAAGCATTCACGCAAACTTCACAGCTTTTTTTTATTCTTGCTGTATGATATTCTGGTCAAGAAGTCTATTATTGAGGAAGGTGTCTGTATTATGGCTAAGATCCTGATCGTTGACGATGAGCCGCGCATCCGCGAGCTGATCCGTGAACATTTACAATATTCCGGTTATGTCTGTGAAGAAGCCGCCGACGGAACAGCTGCGCTGACCCAGCTTTCCGGCGGAGCCTTCGATCTGGTCATTCTGGACCTGATGATGCCGTTCATGGACGGTATGACCTGCCTGCGGGAGATGCGCGCCCGCCACATCAACACACCGGTCATCATCCTGACCGCCCGCGGCGAGGAATACGACAAGCTGGCCGGCCTGGAGAGCGGTGCCGACGACTACGTTGTCAAGCCCTTCTCTCCCCGTGAGCTGGTAGCCCGCGTCAAGGCCGTGCTGAACCGTACCATGCCCAAGCCCGCCGCTGCCTCCGACACCATGACCTTTGGTGAGCTGACCATCGACACGGCCAGCCACACGGTGCGCGTTTCCGGCGAGGAGGTGGCCCTGACCCCCAAGGAGTTCGACCTGCTGGTGTTCCTTGCTTCCAACAAGGGCATCGCCCTCAGCCGTGAAAAGATCCTGCAGAAGGTGTGGAACTACGACTACTTTGGCGAGGACCGCACCGTGGATACCCATGTCAAAATGCTGCGGGGCCATCTGGGCAAGTGCCGCAGCTACATTGCTACCGTGTGGGGCATCGGCTACAAATTCGACCCCGACGCAACGCGCTGATAAAGGAGCGGAGGATTCATGCGGCACCATCACTCCCCCGGCATCCGCGGCCAGCTGATGTGGTTTTTGTGTTGTATCTGTCTGTTCCTGCTGGCACTGGTGTGGTTTCTGTCCACCCAGCTGCTGGAACCGCTGTACACCAAGCACATTGAAAAACAGCTGACCACTCAGGCAGAAAGCATCACCGCCGAGCTGGACAAGGCTATTGCAAACGGCGAAGCCCTTTCGGCATGGTCTTTTGGCCATCTTACGGTCAACACCGCGTTTTTTGACCGGCTTGCCACCCAGCTGTACGCCAGCGGTTCGCTGAACAGCTTCTGTGTGGATATTTCCGATACCACCATGCGCACGATCTATAAGATCGAGAACCAGTCCTACTGCAACCTGCACGAAACGCTGCTCTCGGATTCCGCCAACAACGATATGATCGTTTCCACCGCTGTGGCCATGCGCAAGAAATGCCGCACCACCGGCGGCTTTGTGCAGACCCTGAATCCGCCGCGGCTCTCCGGCTCGGCACAGCTGCTGGTAGGGCGCAACACCTCCGGCGGCGAGTACACCGTTCTGGTCACTACCAGCCTTGTGCATGTGGCCGAAGCCGGCAGGGTGCTGAGCACCGTGCTGCCCATGGCAGCGGCGCTGATCTTTGCCTTTGCCATGACGGCGGCATGGCTGTTCAGTGAGTGGTTCACAAAGCCGCTGCGCCAGCTTTCCAGCGCTGCCCGCCAGATGGCCATGGGCAACTATGCCGTGCAGGTGGATACCCGCCGCAGCGATGAGCTGGGCGATCTGGCCCGGGACTTCAACCACATGGCAAGCGAGGTGCAGCATTCTTCGCAGATGCAGCGCGACCTGCTGGCCAACGTCTCCCACGACCTGCGCACCCCGCTGACCCTTATCAAGGGCTATGCCGAGACGGTGCGCGACATTACCGGCGACGACAAGGCCCACCGCGATGAGCAGATGAACATTATCGTGGACGAGACTGACCGCCTGACCGCACTGGTCTCCAGCGTGATGGAGCTGAGCAAGGTGACCAGCGGTGCCGACAAATGCGAGCGCGTGCACTTTGATATGGGCCAGCTGTGCGACGAGGTGAGCGAACGGTACGATGCCATCTGCGCCCAGAACGGCTGGCAGCTCCAGCTGGAGCTGCCGGACGAGGAACTGCCCGTTTACGCAGACCCCAACATGATGCAGCGCGCACTGCATAACCTGCTGGGCAACGCCATGCACCACATCGGCAAAGACGGCATCTTCATCCTGCGGGCCCAGCGCTGCACCGAGGGCGTGCGGATCGAGGTGGAGGACCACGGCCCCGGCATCTCTGCCGACGACCTGCCCTATATCTTTGATCGGTACTACCGCTCCCGTTCGGATGCCGGCAAGCAGGGCACCGGTCTGGGCCTTTCCATCACCAAGGCCATCTTCCAGCAGCACGGCTTCCGTTTTGGTGTGCAGAGTGCCATTGGCATAGGCACTACGTTCTGGTTCATCATGAACGACCTGCCCGCCAATGCAGCCGAGATGGCCGGGCAGGAATAATCAGGAATCATTTTAAAGCCGGGATGACCGTGTGGTCGTCCCGGCTTTTGCTTTTTCTATAGAGCATCGTTTCTGTCCGCAATGCTGCGGCCATTCCAAATGATTTACTGGCTGGAATCTGCTGTGCGATAAATTCCGAATGTATTATCCGGTGCGGGCATTTCCACCCGGGAGGCACGATCATTCACAGCCCACATCATCCAGCCCATTGCAGCCAGTGCCGCCAGAATGATGATCCATTTGACAAAATTCGGCAGTTTTTTCATAGAAGATCCTTCAAATCCGTTTTATACTTTATTTTATATTTTCCGCTTTTATTCCGGTCTGCAAAGCTTCCGTGCACATCTGAGCAGCTCTTCGGCCTGCTGGCTGTCCAGCTGCTTCACCCATGCACCGCGCGCTGCTGCGCCCTCGCCGGTGCTGCCCGCTTCCGCAAAGCAGGCCAGGTCGGAGTCGGTGCGGCTCTGCCATGCGGAAAAGCCCTCCGGCGCGATGTGTGCGCCAAGGCGGCAGTCCAGCACAGCCGTTTTACCGGTGGGCCGCCACGGCCTGCCCAGAAACACCGTGCCCGCCGGGCAGTCGTCCGAAACAAAGTCGCAGTCCCAGAACACAAAGCCAAGGCCATCGGCACGGCCCGAGGGAGCCGTGACGTAGCTTGCAGGCAGGTGGTTGTTCACGGTGCGGATGGTGCACTGCTCAAACAGAGCGTCCGCGCCACCAAAAATAAAATCGATATCTCCCGCGATCTCGCAGTGCCGGTAATACTGGGCCGTCGGTCGGCGGGGCGCAAAGCGGCCCGGGCCAAGGAAGCCATCCTTCTCCCGCTCCTTCTCCGGCAGAGGGGCGCAGAACAGCGTATCCTGATTGCCTAGCAGCCGCACATTCTCAAAGAGGGTGTGAGAGCAGTCCACATAAGCTGCCACGGCCTGCCCCACCTTTGCCCCGGGGCCGGCATCGTTTTCAATGGTCAGGTCCTGCACCCGCAGTTCTATCCCCCGGAAAAACGCGGTATAGCTGCGGAAGGTGTGGGTGGGCCTGCCGTCTGGGTGCGGCAGCCTGCCGCCGTCGCCCCACACGATGCGGGTGCTTTCCATGCCTGCGCCGATCAGGGTGATATCCTGTTTTTCGCACACCAGCTTTTCGCGGTAAACGCCCGGGCCAATGCGGATCTCTGCTGCGCAGGCATAAGGCACGGCCAGCACCGCTTCGGACACCGAAGCAAAATCGCCGCTGCCATCCTGCGCTACGGTTATGGTAAGCATGTTTCTGTCCTCCCGTTTTGTTTCTATGCTTCCATAGTATACCTTCTCCTCCGTCGAAAATCAACGAAGTTTGTATGAACATCAAACGCATTTTTCCAGCCGCAGCACCGCCGCCGTAATGTCGTCCGGCCTGCCGGTCTTCTGGGCGCGCACGCGGGCTGTTTCCACCAGCGTCTTTGCAACTTTTTCCGGCGCATCTCCTGCCGCAGCGGAAAGCTCCAGCTGCTTTGCCACCCAGCCCGGACCGTCCACCAGCAGCCCGTCCGAGACCAGCACCGCATAATCGCCCACCGTCAAATGCACCACCCGGCTCTGGCCGTTCACTCCGCCCAGAATGCCCACCGGCAGGCTGGTGTCACCCACAGCACGCACCCGCCCGCCGTGCACAAGGAAGCCCGGTGCCGCACCGGCCTTGAACAGCCTTGCCGTGCCGGTGTAAAGATCCACGCTGATGAGATCCAGCGTGGCACCGCTCTCATCCTCACTTTTCAGGGCAAGGGCCACGTTGACCAGCCTTGCCGCCAGCTCTGCGGTAAAGCCCGCCTTGAGCAGCCGGGCCGTCAGCTCGGCGGCAAGGTTGCCATCCACGGCTGCAGGCCTGCCGGTGCCCATGCCGTCGCACAGGATCATCTGCGCTGCCGCCGGGCTGCAGAACTGCTGCACCGCATCGCCGGAAATACTGCCCCGCGCCGCCGCGCCCGCCATGCCGAACACGGCCCGCAGCACAGGCTTTTCGCTGAACAGCAGGGTGGTCATTCCCTTGCAGGAAAGCACCTGCGGCACTTCCAGAGTGCGGCGGCAGATGCGGCCCACCTCCCCGGCCAGCGCGGCCAGCTCCTGCGCCGAGAAGCGGGTGCGCGGCAGCGTGACCGCCGCATGGGTGCGGCCCAGATCATCCAGCGTGACGGCACACTCCTGCGGCGGAGTGCCAAGCTGCGCAAAAAAGTCCGCCACCCGGCCGGATTTATAGGGTTCCGGGTCGCCCGGACGGCCCAGCTGTTCTCCCAACACGCCCAGCGCTTCGGCCACGGCGCTGTACTGCTCGGTCAGGGCAGTGCGCATGGCTTCGGCATGAAGGCGGGCCTCCTTGCGGCTGCGGTACAGCGCAAAGGAGCGGTTTGCCGCTGCGCACAGTGCTGCCGGGTGGATGCACCGGGATAATTGCCCGGGCAATTGAGCCGTTTCCAGCCCGCCGCTGCTTTCCAGCAGAGGGCGCAGTGCTTCCATGCCCTCCAGCGTGGCGGCATACTCCTGCTTCCAGCAGGTATCCCGCCGTCCGCAGTTAAAACAAAGGGTATCATGTGTGTTATCAATTACCCAATGGAAATCCTCACGCCGGTGCGGCAGCGTTTCGTAGACATCGTTCACGGTCTCTGCCAGCGATGCAAGGCTTTGGGACACCTGTTCCAGCCGGGTGGCCGCTGCACTGTACTGCTGCGGCTGGGCCTGCCCTGCCTGCGGCTTTTCTTCCGGCTCCGGCACAAGCCACGCTGCGGGCATGGCCGCCACGGCCGTGATGCCGATGCAGACGTTCAGCAGATATTGGAACGCGCTCCCGGGCGGCTGCACACAGAGTGCACCGGTCACGCAGCCGCCCGCGTAGGCGGCTACCGTTTCCATGCGCCGTCCGGGTGCCAGCGCTGCCGCTGCCACCGTGGCACAGGCAAGGCCGGATGCCGCAAAGCTGAGGGCCGGGTCTGCCGCGCACAGCGCAGCACCCAGCACCGCGCAGGCCGCAAGCGCGGCTTTGGCCTGCCCTTTGCTGCATAAATACAGTTCCAGCGCCGCGCAGACGATCACGCCCGGCAGCAGCTGCCACAGCTGTACACTGCCCAGCGCCGCCGTTGCCGCCGCACCCACCAGAAGCATCCCGGCACCCGGCTTTTCGGGCGCGAACTGCCGCAGACAAAAGCCCATGGCTGCGGCCAGCAGGGCATCTGCCGCACTGTAAAGCACCAGCTCTGCCCCGCCGCCGCCAAAGGCAAAGCACAGCGCCACGCCCACCAGCGTGCCGCAGCCCGCCAGTGCCGCCGGGGTCAGTGTTCTGGCACCCATCCACCGCGCTGCCACTGCAGCACCCAGTGCGCACAGCATACAGACACTGCGCAGCGAGAGCGCGCCAAACCCGTGCATCAGCACACCCAGCGCCGCACCCGCCGCACAGGGGGCAAAGCAGTCCTCTGCAAAGCCCAGCACAAAGCCCAAACCAAAAGGCATCAGTGCACCGTACAGAACGGCCCAGCCGCCTGCAAATCCCACTGCCACAGCCGCCAGCCTGCGCGCTGCCGGGCGCAGCTCCGCCCGCCGTGCCAGCGCTGCCCGCTGTCTGTTCTGCCGCCCGACCGCTGCCAGACCCATCCGCTCTGTCATAAAAACTCCCCGCTTTCCGGCGGGGCGTTGTGGTTCTGTTCCCCGCGCTTTCTGCATATACTGTAGCGCGGGCGCGCGGCGATTTTTGGCGCGGTGCAGTGTTCTGCCGCAAACCGGCCCAAAGACGCAAAAAAGCCCTGCAGCGTTCAAAAATGCTGCAGAGCTTTGTGGTTTTATGGCAAAAATCAGCCGTTCAGCTTTTCAATTGCCGCTTTTACGCGGGCAAGGGTGGTTTCGCGGCCCATCATGCAGGCAAGGTCGGTGCCGCCGCCGGGGGTGCGCTGCTTGCCAGAAAGGGCAATGCCCAGCGGGTACAGCAGCCAGCCGTTCTTCTTGCCCAGCTCCTCAGCCTTGGCCTTGCAGGCATCGAAGACGGAATCGCGATTGCCAAAATCCAGTGCTTCGTCGCTGAGCACAGGCAGCAGGGCTTCCAGTGCCTCCTTGGCGGTCTCCGGGGTGGTCTTCTGCTTCTTGTTGGCGTACATGCTCACATCGTACTCGGGCATCGCATCAAAGAAATCCAGCTGCTCCGGGATCTCGCCCAGCACTTCGCAGCGGGGCTGCAGGTTTGCGCACAGCAGCTTCTTGTCGATGGAGGTGTGCACGGCCTTGTCGATCCACGGCTCCGCCTTCTTCTGGAACTCTTCCGGGGACAGGCGGCGGATATATTCCGCGTTGATGGCCCGCAGCTTGAGGGGATCGAAGATGGCCGGAGACTTGGAGATGCCGTCCGGAGACCAGATCTTGACCAGTTCCGGCAGGGAGAAGATCTCCTGCTCGGCATACTCGCCCTTGGGGCTCCAGCCCAGCAGGCAGATGTAGTTCAGCACGGCCTCGGTCAGGTAGCCCTTTGCTACCAGATCCTGATAGCTGGCATCGCCGTTGCGCTTGGAAAGCTTATTCTGCGCATCCTTCATGACCGGCGGGCAGTGGATGTAGGTGGGGATCTCCCAGCCGAACGCCTGATACAGCAGGTTGTACTTGGGGGTAGAGGACAAATACTCGCTGCCGCGGATGACGTGGGTGATGCCCATGAGGTGGTCGTCCACCACGTTGGCAAAGTTATAGGTGGGCATGCCGTCGGTCTTGATGAGGATCTGGTCGTCCATCTCGCTGTTGTTCACCTCGATGTGGCCGTACACCACATCGTCAAAGCCGGTCACGCCCTCGCGGGGGATCTTCTGACGGATAACATAGGGTTCCCCGGCGGCAAGGCGCTTTTCCACTTCGTCCTTGGGCAGGTCGCGGCAGCATCCGTCATAGTGGGTCATCTCACCGTTGGCGCGCTGCTCGGCGTGCAGGGCCTCCAGACGCTCCTCGGTGCAGAAGCAATAATATGCCTTGCCCTCGGCCACCAGCTGCTCGGCATACTGCTTGAACATGCCCATGCGCTCGCTCTGCACATAGGGGCCCACGGGGCCGCCGATGTCCGGGCCTTCGTCCCACAGCAGGCCGGTCTCCCGCAGGGTGTTGTAGATGACATCCACCGCACCCTCGACATAGCGGCCCTGGTCGGTATCCTCGATGCGCAGGATGAAGGTGCCATCCTCGTGCTTGGCCATCAGGTAGGTGTACAGGGCAGTGCGCAGGTTGCCAACGTGCATATAACCCGTGGGCGACGGCGCAAAACGGGTGCGGACTTTATTGCTCGGCATAGAAAAACGCTCCTTTTATACTCATGCAAAAAATGCGGATAGCTACGTCTTAGTTTACCTGTTCTGCTGCGATTTGTCAACGGAGGAACGTGTTTTGTGCGAAGCTGCGGTTTTTGGGACACAAGGCGGGACATTTTGTCGAAATCGCCCGCAATCATTGACGAAGGCTGTATTTTTTTGTATACTAATTTCAAACGGTGCTGGCACAATTTTCCTGTTGTGCCAGCTGCCTGCCTGTATGGAGAAAACGTTGAAGGAGAATGATACCTATGAAAAGCACCGGGATCGTCCGCGGCATCGACTCGCTGGGCCGCATCGTCCTCCCCAAGGAGCTGCGCACCACTATGCACATCGACAAGGACTCGAAGCTCGAGATCTTCGTGGAGGGCGATCAGATCATCCTCAAAAAGCACCGTCCCGCCGGCAGCTGCGATTTCTGCGGTGAGCTGGCGGCCGACATGGCCCAGTATGAGGGTTACTGCATCTGCCCCGCCTGCCGGGCCAAGATCGCTGCGCTGTAAACGGAAAAGGAGAATCACATGAGTCAGATGATCGACTTCACCCTGCCCTCCTGCGTACCGGGCCGGACGCTCCATGCATTCCGCTGTGTGCCGGAGGGCGAGGTGCAGGCCATCCTACAGCTCTCCCACGGCATGGTGGAGTTCATCGACCGGTACAAGCCTCTGGCCGAGTATCTGGCCGCCCGGGGCATCCTCGTCACCGGCCACGACCATCTGGGCCACGGCGGCTCCATCCGCACCAGGGCGGATTACGGCTATTTCGCCCAGCCCGACGGCAACCGCGCCGTCCTCGACGATCTTCATGCTGTCACTGCGCTGACGAAGCAGCTCTATCCCGGCGTCCCCTATTTTCTGCTGGGCCACAGCATGGGCTCGTTCTACGCCCGGCAGTACCTTTGCGAGTGGGGCGGTGAGCTTGACGGAGCCATCATCATGGGTACCGGCTTCCAGCCCAAAGCGCTGGTCGCCA
>ENA-OVFR01000624-OVFR01000624.1-human-gut-metagenome-genome-assembly--contig:-NODE-624-length-21326-cov-14.162146_pt1 | contig 21326 bp, 17 predicted proteins | sample MGYA00237762_ERZ505403 | MGnify/ENA primary metagenome ERZ505403 (study PRJEB26158, sample SAMN06016376) | human gut metagenome | biome: human gut; feature: ankylosing spondylitis patient; material... | reverse complement strand
CCTTGGGGCCGCGGCCCGGGGCCAGCAGGCCGGACAGCTGCATGATGCAGATGCCAGAAAGGCCATAGTCGGTGAACTGCACCTCGCCGGTCTCTGCGGCCAGCACACGGCTTCCGTCCAACAGGGAGGCCGCGGCCTTGGCGCGGATGCCGGCCAGAGTCTTGTTGGGCTTTGCGCACTGCAGGGCGGTCAGGCAGGGGTACAGCGGCTCCACCCTGCCGCCGCACTGGGCGGCGAACCGGGTGCCAAAGCCGTCGGTGCCGAACTGCGGCCCTGCCTCGCCGCCCATGGCGCAGATGACGGCATCCGCGCGCAGGGTCTCGGTGCTGCCCTCTGCCGTCTCGAACTGCACGGCGTAGCCGCTGCGGCTCTGGCTCAGGGTGCGCACGGTGCAGCCGGTGCGCAGCTGCACATGGTGCTGCGCAAGGTGGTGCTCCAGCAGGGCCAGCACGTCCGCCGCCTGATTGGAGTACGGATACACCCGCCCCGCTTCGTCGGTGCGGGTATAGAGCCCCAGCGCACGGAACCAGCGCAGCGGGTCGGCGGTATTTACGGCATCCAGCAGCGGACGAAGTGCTGCCGGATCGGCAGTGAAATACAGCTCCGGTGCAATGCCGGTGTTATCCAGATTGCAGCGGCCATTGCCGGTGGCAAGCAGCTTTTTGCCCGGCTTCGGGTTGCGCTCCAGCACAATGACCTGTGCAGCGGGGGCACTTTGTGCCGCCGCCAGCGCGGCTGCAAGACCGGCGGCACCGCCGCCCAGAATGAGGATGTTCGGCATCCGGACACCTGCCTTTCTCAGTAGAATTTTAGGGTCTGTCTTCATAAGCGGGGTGCTGTGCCTATGAAAATGGCTTTTTGTATCATTGTAGCAGAACCCTGCCGGAAACGCAACGAAGAGGCAGCTTTCCGTGCAGGTCTTTTTGCGCGGGGGCAGCAGGTATAAATGGCCCGGCCTGACAGATACTAGTGCTGCAGGCATTTTTAAGGAAACGGAGGAGCAAAAACATGAAAGCAACAGGAATCGTGCGCCGCATCGACGAGCTGGGCCGGGTGGTGATCCCCAAGGAGATCCGCCGCACCCAGCGCATCCGCCGCGGCGACCCGCTGGAGATCTTCACCACGGGCGACGGCGAGGTGATCTTTAAAAAGTATTCGCCCATTGGCGAGATGAACGCAGTAGCGGCCCAGTATACCGAGGTGCTCAGCAAAAGCTTTGCGCTGACCGCACTGGTGGCCGACCGTGACCGCATCCTGACGGTGAGCGGCGCCGGCCGGCGGGAGCTGGCCGACCGCAGCATCAGCCAGCCGCTGGAAAAGCTGATGGATGGCCGCAGGCTGTACCAGAGCGAGGGCATTGCCGAAAAGTGCATCCTGCCCTGCGAAGGCTCGCCCCGGGCGCTGCTGTGCGCCGCACCCATCATTGCGGCAGGCGATGTGACCGGCGTGGTGGCCCTGCTGACCGAAGACCGCACGGCCACGCCGGATGCCGCCCAGCTCAAGGCCGTGAATGTGGCAGCGGCATTTCTGGCAAGGCAGATGGAAGAGTGAAAACACCGCCGCCCGGCCTGTGGAAGCAAGCCGGGCGGCGGTGTACATGAAAGGATGAATGTGAGGATGATTATTTGATGGTCACGGGCACTTTTTTCAGGCTGTTCCATGCGCGGATGATGCGTGCATTGGTCACCTTGGTGTCCGGGCCGAAGGTCGCGCCGTGGTCGGAGAGCAGACCCTGCTCTGCACACCAGCGGGCGGCTTTCTGCCGCTCGATAGCGTCAGCGGGGATATCGGTATACAGGGCGGTGCTTACGGGGTCGGGCTTACCGGCAGTCGTCCACAGGACGGTGGCCAGCTCCTGCCGGGTGGAGGGGATAAAGCCGTCCGGCAAAACATAGTGCAGGTACAGGGAAGAACCGCAGACATAGGTGACATAACCCAGACCCGCAGTGCCCAGCACGATGCCAAGTGCGGCTGCGCCGGAGGAGAGACCCGGGTCAAGCTCGCCGCCGGGTTCGCCCGGTGTGGGCTCTTCGGTCACCAGCACGATGGACGCCGGGGAATGCACGTCAATGGCGTAGCTGCCGTCCGCGTTTGCCTGTACGCTATCCATAATGGATACGTCGCCTGCAAGGCAGTCGGTCAGTGGGGCAGCGGTCTTTACGGTAATGGTGTTGGGCTGCTCAGACGATCCGCTGGGAACATAAAGTTCGTTGTAGTTGTTTTCAGACCAGCCTCCATTTACAGGCACTTGGAAGGTTCTGCCATCCTGATCGCTCACAGAGGTAAAGGCAATGTCGCTGCCTTCCGGCAGAGTGGGCTTGTTCACAAAGTAGCCGCCGCTGATGCTAAGCGTGCCGGAGTAACCTTCTGCGGCAGAAACCTTTCCGTCAAACAGGCCGTCGGTGATGGTGGTGGAGTACATATCGGGATAGATCTCCATACCATCTTCAAAGGTTCCACCCTTGATCTGAGTCGGCTGGGAGATGGCTTCCACAGTAACAGCTAACTTAAAGATGCCGCCGGAGATGGTGCCGGAGTTGTACATCTTTCCTTGGAAGTTGCCGTTGGAGATAGTGCCGCTGTTGTACACCTGTTCTTTGAAGATGCCGTCAAGGATGAACCCCTGATTGGTGGGGGTGGCATCGTTGTGCACCGCTTTTTGGAAGGTGCCACCGGAGATAGTGCCGTTGTTGAAGGTTGTGCTGCCGACGGTGCCGCCGTTAAATTCGGCATCTTTATAAATATAGAGATTTTCCTGCAATGCGCTTTCCGCCTCGGCCTCCGAGGAGGGCTGCAGGGTGAAGATGCCTTGATACAATTTCAGGTCATAGTTTGTTACACCGCTATATACCCAATGCTCAAGGTCGCCGCTGTCTGCGGGCTTGCCTTCGGCATTCAGCTGGATGGTAATGCTTTCGGCGGTGCCGTTTTCTGCGTCCAGATCACGGCTGCTGCGGGTGGCGGCTTCCTCCTCGGTGCTGCGGGAGGCATCTGCCTCCTGCACAAGGGGTGCAGCCTTTTTGGCCGTGGTCTGGGCAGGTGCATCGAACACCGGGGCAGCTGCCAGTGCAGACACCGGCAGCAGGGACAGCAGCATACTGCCGGTAAGCAGGATGCTCAGGATACGTTTTGCTTTCATTGTTTTCGCTCCTTTCGTGTGTTTTTACGGGGGTATCGTTATTATAAATATACCACAAATTGGGCAAAAGCAAAAGAAATTCTGCACGAATGGGGGCCGAAACTGCGCGAATGGCTGAAAAATGGGGAAAAGTAGCACCTATTAGGATAAAGCTCCCCCTGAGAGGAAAGACTTCCCCCGCTCCGGGGGGAAGATGTCGCGCAGCGACAAAAGGGGGAATCTGGCACGCCGTCAGGCGTGACTGAGAGGGTTCAGCCCCGCCCCGCCTGAGAGGAACACACCCCCCCTTTATGACAGAATTATGAATCTTTTAAAACATTTTTCCAAGGGGCTTGACAGCACCGGAAAATTGGCTATAATGGTCTTAGCACTCAGGAACAAGGAGTGCTAAACAAACAAAGCGAACGCAAAAAGGAGGCAGGCGCTATGACGATGGATGCACGCAAGCAGCGAGTCTTGCAGGCGATCGTGGCGCTGTATGGTCTCGAAGGCGAGCCCGTTGGCAGCAGCGTGCTGGCAAACTACTTTGACATGGCAGTTTCCAGCGCAACGCTTCGCAATGAGATGGCGGCGCTGACAAAGCTGGGTCTGCTGGAGCAGCCCCACACCAGCGCGGGCCGTGTGCCCAGCGCCAAGGGCTACCGTTACTACCTTGATAATCTGCTGACCGACGATCAGCCGCTGGATCGTGTGAGCCGCGCCCGGGTGGATGCGGTGTTCGCAAGCCTCGACCATGAGCCGGAAAAGCTGGCCGCAGGTGCCGCCAAGGCGCTGGCCGCCATCAGCGGCTGCACCGCCGCCATCAGCACCCCATGTGCCGAAGACCTGTGCATCGCCCACTATGAAGTGGTTCAGGTGGGCCGCAGCGCAGCGGCTGTGCTGGCCGTTACCACGGCCGGTTACGTTCGTACCCGTGTGGCACGGGTGCGCACCGGTCTCTCCCGCGAGAATGCGGCAGCACTTGCCGCACTGCTCAACCGCAACCTCACCTTTGTAGCGCCGGTGGATCTTTCCACCCGGCTGCTGGCAGAGCTGTGCAGTCAGATCGACCCGGAGCTGGTGCCCGTTATCAGTGCAGCGGCTGCCATCCTGCAGGATTCCGTCAAGCCCCACGTATTTCTGGGCGGTGAGCAGTATCTGCTGGACTGGCCCCAGCTGGACGGCAAGGTGGGCGACATCCTCACACTGCTGAATGACGAGGAGCAGGCCGCTGGCCTGATCGCACCTCCGGCAGAACGCAGTGAGAGCGTGCTGCTGGGCGAGGATCTGGAACCGCAGATCCCGGGCCTGTGCATCGTGAGCGACCGGTATCTGGTGGGCGGAGGCCTGTGGGGCTCCATTGCACTGATTGGCCCCACCCGGATGCCCTTCCAGAAGCTGATGCCGCTGCTGCATTACTTTGCAGACCAGCTGGGCGAGGGCATGAGCGGCAAACGAAAAGACACCCCGCAGGCTGCCGTACCGCGGCGGACTGTGATCTATAAGGAGGATCTGGAATGAGCGAAGAAGCAAAAAAGACGGCTCCGGCTCAGGAAGCGGAGCAGCCCGAAACGGCTCCCGAGGAAAAGGCCCAGCAGGCAGCACCCGAACAGGAACCTGCTGCTGAAGCTGCCGACCCGAAGGATGACAAGAAGAAGGATGGCGGCTGGTTCAACAAGAAGGCCCGTGAGCTGGAAGCCGTAAAGGCAAAGCTGGATGCTGCCGAAGCCAACGCCGCACAGGCCAAAGACCAGCTGCTGCGCATGGCGGCGGAGTACGAGAACTACCGCAAGCGCTCCACCCGCGAAGCCGACCAGAAGTTCAACGATGGCATTTCCTTTGCGGTGAACCAGATCATCCCCATTCTGGACACGCTGGAGATGGCAGCAAATGCCCCCACCACCGACGAGAACTACAAAAAGGGCGTGACCATGACGCTGGACAAGGCCGCCAAGGCGCTGGATGCCCTCCATGTGGAGGAGATCGAGGCGCTGGGCAAGCCCTTTGACCCCAACTTCATGAACGCGGTGCAGCAGATCCCCGCCCCGGACGGACAGGAGAGCGGCACCGTCATCACGGTCTACCAGAAGGGCTACAAGCTGGGCGATAAGATCGTCCGCCATGCGACCGTTGTAGTGGCCGAATAACAAAGCAGAAACCCGAAAGGGTTTTGAATATAACATCCGCTTACAAACATTTGAGCATCACATAAACAATACGATTTGTTCTTTCGAGAGGAGTTTTCATTATGAGTAAGATCATTGGTATCGACCTTGGTACTACCAACAGCTGCGTGGCTGTCATGGAGGGCGGCGAGCCCGTTGTTATCGCAAACTCTGAGGGTGCACGCACCACCCCGTCTGTGGTCGGCTTTACCAAGACCGGCGACCGTCTGGTGGGTCAGGTGGCAAAGCGTCAGGCCATCACCAACCCTGAGAACACCGTTGCTTCCATCAAGCGCTTCATGGGCACCGACCACAAGGTGACCCTGAACGGCAAGGAGTACACTCCCCAGCAGGTCAGCGCTATGATCCTGCAGAAGCTGAAGGCTGATGCCGAGGCTTATCTGGGCGAGCCTGTTACCGAGGCTGTCATTACCGTTCCTGCATACTTCAACGACAGCCAGCGTCAGGCTACCAAGGACGCAGGCACCATTGCAGGCCTGAACGTCAAGCGTATCATCAACGAGCCTACTGCCGCTTCTCTGGCATATGGCATCGATAAGGAAGAAGACCAGAAGATCATGGTCTACGATCTGGGCGGCGGCACCTTCGATGTGTCCATCATCGAGATGGGCGACGGCGTTACCGAGGTTCTGGCCACCAACGGTGATACCCATCTGGGCGGCGATGACTTCGATGAGCGCATCATCAACTGGATGGCAGATGCCTTCCAGACCGAGAACGGCATCGACCTGCGCAAGGACAAGATGGCTGCGCAGCGTTTGAAGGAAGCTGCCGAGAAGGCAAAGATCGAGCTGTCCAGCGCAATGAGCAGCCAGATCAACCTGCCCTTCATCACTGCCGATGCTACCGGCCCGAAGCACTTGGATATGACCCTGACCCGCGCAAAGTTCAACGAGCTGACCGCTGATCTGGTCGATCGCACCATGGGCCCTGTCCGCAAGGCTCTGCAGGATGCAGGCCTGCGTCCCTCTGACCTGAAGAAGGTCCTGATGGTCGGTGGTTCCACCCGTATCCCCGCTGTCTACGATGCAGTCAAGAAGGAACTGAACTGCGAGCCCTTCAAGGGCATCAACCCCGATGAGTGCGTGGCTGTGGGCGCTGCCATTCAGGGCGGCGTGCTGCAGGGCGATGTCAAGGGCCTGCTGCTGCTGGATGTCACCCCGCTGAGCCTGGGCATTGAAACTCTGGGCGGCGTGTGCACCAAGATCATCGACCGCAATACCACCATCCCCACCCACAAGAGTCAGGTGTTCTCCACTGCAGCCGACAACCAGCCCTCTGTTGAGGTCAACGTTCTGCAGGGCGAGCGTGAGTTCGCACGCGACAACAAGAGTCTGGGCGTCTTCCATCTGGACGGCATCGCTCCGGCTCCCCGTGGTGTGCCTCAGATCGAAGTTACCTTCGATATCGATGCAAACGGCATCGTGAAGGTCAGCGCAAAGGATCTGGGCACCGGCAAGGAGCAGAACATCACCATCACTGCTTCCACCAACATGTCCAAGGAGGACATCGACAAGGCTGTGAAGGAAGCTGAGCAGTTTGCTGCCGACGATAAGAAGAAGCGTGAAGAGGTCGATATCCGCAACGGTGCCGACCAGATGGTGTTCCAGACCGAGAAGATGCTGAAGGAGAACGGCGACAAGCTGCCCGCCGACGTGAAGAGCGAGGCCGAGAGCAAGCTGGCCGACCTGAAGACCGCTGTTCAGTCCGGCAACGTGGACGACATCAAGGCAAAGCAGGAAGCTCTGAGCCAGGTGTTCGAGAAGATGTATCAGGCAGCCGCTGCCGCACAGCAGGCCGCCGGTGCACAGCCCGGCCCCGACGCAGGTGCAAACAACCAGCAGAAGCCGGGTGATGACGGCGTTGTGGATGCCGACTTCAAGGAAGTCTGATAAAAAACACAGCAGTGTGTGCCCGGCCAAACCGGCGGACGCACGCGTGGAATAGCAAAAGCCGCTCCGGTTTTGCCGGAGCGGCTCTTGCTGGTTATAGAGCGAGGAACCAACCGGGGCGTTTCCCGGATCAAACGTTCCCGGAGAGGTGAGTGGATATGGCACAGGAAAAGCGTGATTACTACGAAGTGCTGGGGGTATCCAAGACTGCGACCGATGCCGAGATCAAAAAGGCATACCGCAAGCTTGCAATGAAATACCACCCGGACTATAACCCCGGCGATAAGGATGCCGAGGAAAAGTTCAAGGAAGTAAACGAAGCAAACGAGGTGCTTTCGGACCCGAAGAAGCGCCAGCTGTACGACCAGTACGGCTTTGCAGGTGTTGACCCTGCCTATGCAGCACAGAACGGCGGCGGCCCCGGTGCGGGCGGCTTTGGCGGTTTTGGCGGCGACGGCGTGGATCTGGGCGACATTTTCGGCGATATCTTCGGCGGCGGTTTCGGCGGCTTTGGCGGTTCGTCCCGTCAGGCAAACCCCAACGCACCGCGCAAGGGTCAGGATATCCGCGTGCGCATCACCCTGAGCTTTGACGAGGCCGTGCACGGCTGCAAGAAGAATATCACCATCACCCGCCAGCAGGAGTGCACCGAGTGCCACGGCAGCGGCTGTGCCGCCGGTTCCAGCCCCGAGACCTGCCCGGACTGCGGCGGCCGCGGCTTCGTGATCCGTCAGCAGCGCACCCCCTTTGGCGTGATGCAGACCCAGCAGCCCTGCTCCCGCTGTGGCGGCAAGGGCAAGCTGGTCAAGAATCCCTGCAAGGTCTGCCATGGCAGCGGCAAGGTGGCTGCTAAAAAGACGCTGGAGGTGTCCATCCCCATGGGCATCGACGACGACCAGAGCTTTGCACTGCGCGGCATGGGCGATGCCGGTGCAAACGGCGGTCCCTCCGGTGATGTGATCGTCATGGTCACGGTGCGCCCCAGCGAGGTGTTCCAGCGCGATGGCTACGATGTGTGGGTCACCGTGCCCATCACTTACAGTCAGGCCGTGCTGGGCGACACCGTGCAGGTGCCCTCCATTGACGGCAAGGTGGAGTACACCGTGCCCGAGGGCACCCAGAGCGGCACCACCTTCCGCCTGCGCGGCAAGGGCATCCAGTACCTGAATGGCCGCGGCCGCGGTGATATGTACGTCAAGTGCGAGGTGGAGATCCCCAAGAAGCTGAACAAGACCCAGCGGGAGGCCCTGAAGAAGTTCGAGGGCACCCTGAAAGAAGAAAACTACGAAAAGCGCAAGGGCTTCTTCAAAAAGCTGAAGGACATGTTCAACAACTGAGACTGAAAACCGCATAACATAAAAAGCGGCGGCACTTCCCAAACGGGAGGTGCCGCCGCTTTTGCTTTTTCAGAACAGAGACCGGGACTTAGTTGCCGAAGATCAACAGGGCGTTGGGCACAAGGCCGATGATGGTTGCGCAGGAACCAATGAACCAGAAGCTGCAGCCGATGTCATGGATGGTGTTCGTGGGGCTTTTTTCAGCATGGGCAACCAGAGCGTTCATGCCGTTTTCCACCCAGTTGGAGTTGATATTTGCCTTGCGGTAATCGTGGATGGCAGAAACAGCCTTGTACCAGCCGTACAGCGGGAACCATGCCATGGCGGCTTCCACAACGCCTACGCCGCCCTCGGTGTAGGTCATTTCTTCGCAGGACAAAACATTGTATGCAGCAGGATAAGTAATGGCGTTCGTCATAAAGCAAAACTCCTTTTTTAGGTTTGATAAAAAAAGCGGCGGCTCTTCCGTTGAAGAGCCGCCGCAAAAAGCCCTTTGGTGTACTCCTGAAAATTAGAAGTAGATGATGCCCAGAGACATAACGGCAGAAATGCCAAAGCTGCTGATGGTCGATGCAGCATTCCAGAAGATCATGCCGGCATGGTAGAAGGTGTTGGTCACATTGCCCTTGCAGTCGGCCTTGATATCGTTCCAGACGTTGGATACCCAGTTGTCGTGATCCTTCTTGCGTGCTTCACGGCAGGTGTTGATGCCGATAACCGTAGCATAGCCGGGCCAGAACCAAGCTGCCAGTGCCTGACCGACAGTAGCACCGCCTTCGGTGTAGGTCATTTCTTCGCAGGACAGAACGTTGTAGGAAGCAGGCATCATGATTTTGTTTTCCATAATAACACTCCTTTGAATCAAAGCTATCCAGACAGTGCAAGATCGCACTGTTTAAAACCCAAAAATAAACCGGGATATGCGCTTGGAGATCGTTCTCATAAAGCAGGGCGCGCCGCCGCATGACGCGAGTAGTTGCTTGCAGGAAAAGGAAAGCAGTGCTGTTCTCTGCAGGCAAAAGGCCGTTCAGACGGTATACAGTGCTCAGGCAGCCGATTTCTTATTTCTGCTTGATGAAAAGCCCGCGGCCCTCTCTGGCGGAAAAGGCCGCGGGTAAAGGGGTCTTTGGTCTCTCCGGACGGATCTTATGAGCAGGGTCAGAGCAGGACGATGGCAGCATTGACCAGAAAACCAACGCCGGTAGCGCTGGTCGCGGTGACCCAGACGATGCGTCCCAGATCACGCAGCATGTTCTGCGCACTGGAATCCATATCGCGGCTCAGAGCATCCAGACCGGTATCCAGCCAGTCGTTGGGGTGGCTCTTGCGGTAGTTGCGCATGGCGGTAACACCCATGTACCAGCCAATGGGCGGAATCCAGTTCAGCAGAGCTTCCGTAAAGGTAGCACCGCCCTCGGTGTAGGTCATCTCTTCGCAGGAAAGAACGTTGTAGGAAGCAGGCATCATGATCTTGTTTTCCATAATAACACTCCTTTGAATCAAAGATCGTATCAGCACATTCTATGCACTGTTCACACCAAATCGAACCATCGGTGAAGAGCAACTGCTCTATATCGCCATTGTACAACACCCGTTGCATTTTTTCAAGGGGTGAATGGGCAGAGTGCGCAAAAACTGGAGAGACTTCCGAAAAGAACTGGAAAAATTTGTGAAAAAAGACTGCAATAATTTGACATAAAAACAACAGCGCCCTTTCCTTTGCGGAAAAGGCGCTGCCATGTTTACCCGGCCACACCGGCACGATAGAGGTACGGGTCGCTCTTGAAGCTGTCAAAGCTGTACAGCACCAGGATCTGGTCATAATCGTTATCCGCGATCAGCTGATCCAGACCGTAGTTGTAGTTGCGGAAGTCCACCACATCGATCTGGGCGTAGTTTGCCGTCAGATACGGTGCAAAGCAGTTGGCGTAGCTGTCCTTGATCACCAGAATGCGCCCGGTACCGTCGCCCTCAATGCGGCTCAGGCCGTTGTTGCCATGCAGGAACATGGCGTACTTATCGTACACGTTCAGCTTGTCCGTGTCGTACAGGCCGGTGGTCTGGCCGTCTGCGGGCTGACCTGCAGCGGTGACATTATAGATGGTCAGGCTGTTCGGCAGGTCGTAGTAGGTGATAGTATCCGGCACGGCATTCCATGTGCGGGCCTTGGAGTAGTGGGTGCCGTAGAAATTTTCGGCGGTCAGAGCCGTGTGCGCGGCGGGGTCGAAGGGGGTCAGGCTCAGCGTACCGCACAGCTGCTGGTAGGCGTAGTATGCGCCAAGGCTCGTCCAGTGATGGTCGGTGCGGTAGTAGATATATTCGTCCTTGTGTTCGGCAAGGGTCTGCCGCACATCCACAAAGCGCCCTCCGGCGGCCTGTACGGCAGCGGAAAGCTGGTCGAGATAGGCATCCTCGTCCAGCAGCGGCGCGTTTGCAGGCACGTTTTCCGGGTAAATGACCGATGCTGCCGGGGCCAGCAGTACATCCACCTTACCCGGGTGGCGCTGGCACAGTGCTTCCACAGCAGCGGTGTTCTTGGGCAGGGTGCGGTTCTCGCTGTCCAGCAGGCTGAAGGTGCGGGGGAACATCATGTGCTCTTTGCCCAGCAGGATGCCGCCGTTCTGCTCCTTCTGCAGCAGGGTGGTCTCCACTACGCTCTGCAGGCTGATCCACTCATCGCGGCCGAACACCTGATCCTTCACGTACTTTGTGTAGGCGGTAAAGTAGCTGTTCAGCCCCTTGGCGGAAAGCTGGGTCAGCGCCGGGCGCTGGGAAAGGGTGGTGTTTTCCATCTCGCTGTAGGCGCGGTCCGGTGTAATAAGGTCCAGTGCGAACAGACCAATAAAGAACAGGCTGAACACCACCAGCACCGGGTAGTGCAGGAGCGAGGAAGATTTTTTGGAATGCTTGTCCATCTTCACGCCTCCTTAAAAGTTGAAATAGAGGAACGGGCTGTTGGTACTGCCCACCACATAGGCGGTGGAGACCACCAGCAGCGCCAGAATGGCGGCACAGCGGGTGACGGCATTCTTTTTGAGCAGGTTCCAAATCTTTTCAATGAGCGGGGTGCAGCAGAGGATGCTGACCACCAGCAGCACACCGTAGTTGCGCAGGAAGTACAGCGGCGAAACACCGCCGGAAGGAACGAACAGCTTGTGGAACAGCAGGCCGAAGCTTACGCCCGTGTCGTTGCCCACGAACATGGCCCAGCCCACCACCACGAGGAACAGGGTGTAGATGTGGGGCCACACTCTGCCCTTTTGCAGGTGGGGCAGCAGGAACAGCTTTTCTACAGCCAGCAGCACAAAGTAGTACAGGCCCCAGCAGATAAAGTTCCAGTTCGCGCCGTGCCAGATGCCGGTGAGCAGCTCCACCACGGACAGGTTGAAGATCTGGCGCTTCAGGCCCTTGCGGTTGCCGCCGAGAGGAATATACACATACTCCCGGAACCAGCCGGACAGGGTCATGTGCCAGCGCCGCCAGAACTCGGTGATGGATGCGGAGATATAAGGGTAGTTGAAGTTTGCGGGGAAGTCGAAGCCCAGCATCTTGCCCATGCCAATGCCCATCATGGAGTAGCCGGAAAAGTCAAAGTAGAGCTGCAGGCTGTAGGCGATGATGCCCAGCCACACCAGCGGGGTGGATGCATTGGCAAGGCCCACAAAGGTGGTGGAAGGGCTGTCCGCAACGCCGATGATGTCTGTCCACAAAGCACCGATGGCATCCGCCAGCAGCACCTTTTTGGCAAGGCCAAAGGTGAACAGGGTCATGCCCTCTTCGATCTGCTGCAGGCTGTAGCGGTGCCGGTATACGTGCAGTTGGTTCGAGACATCGCGGTATTTCACGATGGGGCCGGCGATCAGCTGAGGGAACATGACCACATAGGCGCCAAAGTCGATGATATTACGCTCTGCCTTTACATCCCGGCGGTAAACATCGATGGAGTAGGAAAGGGTCTGGAAGGTGTAAAAGCTGATGCCCAGCGGCAGAGTGCCAATGCCCTGGATCTCGGCAAAGGCGGTGCCCAGCAGGGCGTTTGCGCTGCGCAGCACAAAGTTTGCGTATTTGAAATAGAACAGCATCCCAAGGCTGCCAATGAGGGCTATCAGCAGAAATGTCCTGCGCAGGGCCGGCTTTTGGTCGAAGTGCTCGATGCACAGGCCGCTGATGTAGTTGATGAGGATGAGGGCCACCATGACCGGGAAAAACCGTACCTCGCCCCAGCAGTAGAACACCAGACTGCAGAGGAACAGCACGGTGTTCTTGAGCTTTGCGGGCGCAAGGTAATACAGCGCCAGCGTGATGGGCAGAAACCGGAACAGAAAGATGATGGTGCTGAAAACCAAAGCGTCAGCCTCCTTTTAGCCGAAAAAAGCCGATGCCGCAAATGGCACCGGCCTTGGGTGGATCCAGATTCAGTCTGCCAGTGCGCTGTCCACGGCGCTGTCCAGATCGGCAGTGCACTCGTTGGATGCGATCATCATGACAACGGTGTTGCCCTTGAAGGCGATGACAGCGTTCTCCACGTTATCCTGCGCCTGAGCAAACTCGGCGTAGTTGCCGTAGAAGGCCACCTGATCCTGCTGGTAGGAAGCCAGCTGGTTGGCTACGTCCTCGGCCTTGCCGTCGGCAGCTTCGAGCACCAGCACCAGACCGGCATCGCCGTTGTCGTTGCTCTTCACGCCCTTGTAGCTTACCACGTCCTCAGCCTTCAGGCCGAAATCGTACTCAATGTTCATGGCTGCGATCTCGAACTGGTTGGAGATGGGGTCGGCTTCCAGCAGAGCATTGAAAACACCGTCCAGTGCATCAGAGCCGTTCTCGGCAGCATTGTCCACAACAGCGGATGCGGCGGCGCTGGAAGCGGGAGATTCCGCAGCAGCGGTGGAAACGGAGGAGGGAGCGGCCGAAGAGCTGCTGCCGCCGCAGCCTGTCAGTGCAGCTGCAGCCAGCGCGCCGGTGAGAGCAATTGTAAAGATTTTTGTGCGATTTATCATAAAATATTCCTTCTTTTGTTCAAAACATTCTTGCAGCTGCCCAAAGCGGTCCTGCATCAGGGCAGACTATTGTTATCTTACCATAACTGTGTGCAAAATGCAACGAAAAGCCCCTCGGTTTTACGGATTTTTAACCGGTGATCTTCTCCCCTGCAGCAAGCTTCTGCAGCACGGCAACGGCATCCTCAAAGCACAGGCCGCTCTGCTGGATCAGGGCCGCATTTTCCGGCCCCACATAGCGCCAGTGCCACGGCTCGTAGGTGATCTCGGTAACGGCTTCTGCGTTTTTGGGGTACCGCAGGATGAAGCCGTATTCCACGGCATGGGCGCTCAGCCAGCGGAAGGCCTCGGTGTTTTCAAAGCCCTCGGTCAGGTCGGTGTGCTCCGGGCTGTTCAGGTCGGCAGCAAGACCGCAGTTGTGCTCCGAGTAGCCCGGCGGGTTCACGATATTTGCCGCCTGCTTTTTCGCTTCGGCTTCGCTCAGGCCCTTATTGCGGAAATACTGGGTCTTTTGGTCGTAGAGGTTCTTCTGGTAGTCCACGCTGCGGTAGCCGCTCTGCATCCAGATGGTCACGCCGTCCTTTGCGGCGGCGGCCTGCATGGCGAGGAACGCATCGGCGGCTTCGGTCTGCAGGGTCTTGTTCACAGCGGTGGCCGAGCCGCACGCCTTGGTGGTAAAGGTATGATCGTCCGGCATTTTGTTCGTGTGGTTCACCAGCACCATGCGGGGATCATCCAGAATGGCCTGCGCCTGCCGGGCGGTCAGCAGACTGCTTTCTGCCTCTGATGCTGCCGAGGCGCTGGACGTGGAAGTTGCCGAGGCGGCAGGCACAGCGGAACGGCTGTGCAGCACGAACGAGGCCCCGCCCACGGCAATGCAGGCCACGACGGTAACGGTGAGCATGCGCCGCACGGCGGGCCGCAGATGGCGGCGGTGATGAGGATGGACAGACGAGTTCATCTGGAATTCCTTCTTTCCGGTGGATGTGCATAGAGTTTGCTTCCTATGGGCAAGCTATGCCCGGAGGGGAAACAATATGAAAATGACAGCACAGGAATATGCGCGCCGGGTGCGGCGCATCGGGCCGCACTCGCCCTTGGGGCTGGACTGCCTGTGGGCTTTTGGCGTGGGCGGCGGCATCTGCCTGCTGGGCGAAGTGCTGCGCCAGAGCTATCTTGCCATGGGCGTGGAAGCCGACCTTGCCGGCACCCTGACCAGCTGCAGCCTGATCGTGCTCTCAGCGGTGCTTACCACGCTGGGCTGGTACCAGAAGCTGGCCGCAAAGGCCGGGGCCGGGTCGCTGGTGCCCATCACAGGCTTTGCCAATGCGGTGGTCAGCGCGGCCATCGAGTTCAAGGCCGAGGGCCGGGTGCTGGGTACCGGGGCCAAGATGTTCACCATTGCCGGGCCGGTGATCGTGTATGGCACGCTGGCGGCGGTGGTGTACGGCGCGGTGCTGTGGGTGCTGGGCATGGCGGGTGTGCCTGTGCTGTCATAAACACGGGCAAGTGTGCCGTAAGATTGCAGCATGATGTTATTGTACAACATTTTATGGAACGTTTTCCATCTATTTTCCACGAAGGAGAAATTTTGCCTATGACGGTCCGGTGCGGGGATACCCTGCTGTTCCAGACACTGCCGGTGATCGCTGCGGGTGCAGCGGTGGGCGGCAAAAAAGAGAGCGAAGGCCCGCTGGCGGCAGAGTTCGACGAGCTGAGCGCAGACAACCGCTTTGGCCAGTCCAGCTGGGAAGCTGCGGAAAAATACCTGCAGCTGCGCGCCGCGCGGCTGTGCCTGCAAAAGGCGGCGCTTCCGCAGGAAAAGGTGCAGCTGGCCCTTGCCGGGGATCTGCAGGCCCAGTGCACGGCATCCAGCTATGCCATGCGGGAGCTGGGCGTGCCCTTTGCCGGGTTGTTCGGGGCCTGCAGCACCATGGCCGAGGGCCTTGCGCTGGGCGCTGCTCTGTGCGAGGGCGGTGCTGCGCGCAATCTGCTGGCCATGGCTTCCAGCCACTTCTGCGCGGCAGAGCGGCAGTTCCGCACGCCGCTGAGCTACGGCGCGGTGCGCACGCCCACGGCCCAGTGGACTGCCACCGCTGCCGGATGCTGCCTTTTGCAGCCGCAGGGCGAAGGCGTTGGCATTGCCGCTGCCACCTTTGGCCGTGTGCAGGATTATCAGGTAAAGGACATCAACAATATGGGGGCTGCCATGGCCCCGGCAGCAGCTTCCACCCTGCTGCACTATTTTAAGGATACCGGCACCGAACCGCAGGAGTTCGACTGCATCTATACCGGCGACCTTGGGCAGGTGGGCAGTCAGCTGCTGCGGGAGCTGCTGGCCGCAGAAGGTTTGCTGATCAAAAACCATGTGGACTGCGGGTGCATCCTGTTCGACGCAAACGAGCAGAGCGTAAAGAGCGGCGGCTCCGGCCCGGGCTGCTGCGCGGCGGTGCTGTGCGGGCACATCCTGCCGCGCCTGCGCCGGGGCAGCCAGAAGCGGGTACTGTTCACAGCCACCGGGGCCCTGATGAGCCAGACCACCTTTTTGCAGAAGGAGACTATCCCGGCGGTGGCGCATCTGGTGGAGCTGCGTGCGCCGGAAAAGGAGAAGTAAGATGAACTATTTCTGGGCTTTCTGTGTGGGCGGGGCCATCTGCGTGGCGGGACAGCTGCTCATCGACCTGACCGGCCTGACCCCGGCCCGCATCCTGACCGGATATGTGGTGGCGGGCGTGGTGCTTTCGGCCATTGGGTGGTATGCCCCGCTGGCCGAGTTTGCCGGGTGCGGGGCCACGGTTCCCCTGCTGGGCTTTGGCCATCTGCTGGCAAAGGGCGTGCGCACCGCGCTGCAGGAAGAAGGTGCTGTGGGCATCCTCACCGGCGGGCTGACCGCCGCTGCGGCCGGTGTTACCACCAGCCTTGTGTGCGGCGTGGTGTGCAGCTGGGTGGGCAAAAGTCACGACCAGAACTGAAGAAGAAATACACCAGAACATTGTCACTTTGTCCGCCACCCTTCGCCCTGTTTTTCCACCGCACTGCGGTAAACTGTGCAAAACAGGAGGTGATGCGGATGAAGCACCGCTGGACGACCCTTTTGTGGGAGCTTTGGGCTGCACAGGCCTTGTGCGCGGTGGCAGCCCTGCCGCCGGGCAGTGCGTTCCATACATGCCCGGCACTGGCGCTGCCGGGGCTGGCCCTTGCGGCGGCGGTGCCCACGGCATGGGCTGCGTGGGCGCTGCTGGCCGAGCCGCCCGACGGCCTGCCGCCGGAGCAGCTTCTGGAGCAGGCACCGGGGTTTGATTTTGCCACCCTGTGTGATTTTGAGCGGCCTGCTGCCGTGCCCTGAAAAGCGGGCAAAACAAAAACCCCTGTGCCGGGAACCCGGTACAGAGGTTTTGTTCGTCAATCAGAAAGCGATCAAGCGTTCTTGTTAGCACGCTTTGCCATACGGCTGATCTTGCGGCTGGCGGTGTTCTTTTTGATGACACCCTTAGCGCGAGCCTTGTCGATCGCGGAAACAGCAGCCAGGACGGTTGCGTCCTTGTCAGCGGCATTCGCATCGATGGCAGCGTCTGCCTTCTTGACGACTGTTTTCAGGTTGGTCTTAATGGCCTTGTTGTGAGCCTGCTCTGCAGCAGCCTGCACGACGCGGTCCTTCTGAGATTTGATGTTAGGCATTCGTTCCACCTCCTTGGCTACCTATAACAGCGCACCCTATGATACCATATTTCGCGTACCAGCGCAAGCGTTTTTTTGATTTTTGTTTAGAAAAGTTTTATTTTTTCCATACTTTCTGCGTGCAGAGAGGGCATTTGGCCCCAAAACAGGCAGGAGGAGCAGAAAAATGCGTTTTACCGATATGGCAGACGAGATGTTTGGCGCGGCACAGGGGGCGCTGCCTGCCGGGGTAAGGCTTGCCACAGCAAAGCGCGGCGGGGTCACAATAACGCGGGTGGAGATCGCGCGCGAAGGGCTGGTGAAGCCCCGCGGACGGTATGTCACGCTGGAAATGCCCAGCGTCAGCGTGCTGGACGAGCGGGACGCTGCGGTGATCGAGACCTGTGCGGCAGAACTGCAGGCCCTGCTGCCGCCGGAAGGGCCGGTGCTGGTGCTGGGCATCGGGAACCGGCGGGTCACGGCGGATGCCCTCGGCCCGCGCACGGCGCAGAAGATCTTAGTCACCATGGGGCCGCAGCACACGCTGCCGGTAAAAGGCATCCGGCCGGTGGCCGCCATTGCGCCGGGGGTGTCGGCCTCCACCGGGCTGACTCTGCGCCAGCTGGCCGGGGCCATGGTGGAAGCGGTGCGGCCGGCGGCCCTGATCTGCGTGGACAGCCTTTGCAGTGCCGAGGGCGCGCGGCTGGGCCGCAGCGTGCAGTTCTCCGACACCGGGCTGTACCCGGCGCAGGCGGATCATGCAAAGCATCTGGACGCGGCAGCGCTGGGCGTGCCGGTGATCGCAGCGGGCATCCCCACCTTGATGGATTCGGACGAAGGAGCAGATCTTGTGGTCACGCCCCGGGCGCTGGACAGCGTGATCGCCCACGGCTCGGCTCTTCTGGCCGGTGCCATCAATCGGGCCTTGCAGCCAAGGCTCAGCGTGGCGCAGCTGTTCTGGCTGGCGGGGTAACACCGGTGGGCCGGAAGGGAGGTTATTTTATGCGCAGCAAAGCACTGCCGCCCGCCCGGGCGCAGGGGCATATCGTGCCGTTTCTGGAAGCGGCCGCTCTGTTTGCCGCACTGTGTATCTTTGCCCGCACGGCGGCACTGATGCTGGCTGCGGCCATTACTGCACCGCTGCCAATGGCCGAAACTCTTTTCTGGCTGGGGCGGCAGTCCGCACAGGAGCAGCCCGCATCATCTGTGCAGGTGGAAGCCGCACCGGACAGCACACCGGAAGCGGCGGCATCCTCTCTGCCGCAGGCCGTGCAGGCGCTGACCGGGAACATTGAGGACTACCTTGTGCCGCTGCTGGGCGAGGAAGCCCGCCCGGCGGATGCGGGTACTGTCATTGAAAAAAATTATCCGCAGGGCAGCGGCGAAAAGTACATTCCCTGCGGGGCAGGCAGCATCAAAAACAATACCCGGCAGACGGCGGCAGACATTGCGGCGGAGATCAAGAATCCGCTGCCCTTTGCCATTGAGCCGAACAGTCCCGACCCGCAGGTGTTGGTGATGCACACTCACGCCACCGAGGACTACCGCCTTTCGGCCGGGCTGTGGTTTGCCCCCGGCGATGGTGCCCGCAGCACCGACTGCAGCATGAACATGTGCGCGGTGGGCCGTGTGGTGGCCGATACCCTCAATGCGGCAGGCATCAACACCCTGCACGACGAGACCCTGAACGACTACCCCAGCTACACCGGCAGCTATGCCAACACCTCCGACCTTTACGCCTACTCCTTCGACTCTAACAATGACGGTAAGGCAGATTACCTGCACGTCGCCGGTGCAAGCGCGATGGAGACAACATGGGCCGATAAGACGCAGGTGCCCTGGAACGAGATTCGCGAAACGCTGACTAAGGTCTGCGTCGAAGACGATGTTACCTCCGTTGGCCCCTATGCCTTCGAGGATTGCACCGCTCTTACCTTCGCCCGCATCGGCAAGGGGGCCGCGACCTTCAGCACGCACGCATTCTACAACTGCTCCTCCCTCAAGGAGTTCCTCTGCAACGTCCGCTCTTTCTCCACCGGCTCCCTGACCGCCGACTCCAATGTCTTCGTCAACGCCGGTGCCAGCGACGGCTTCTCCGTCGTGTTCGAGGACGATGCGACCCGCATCCCCGGCTACCTCTTCTATAACTGCAAGAACCTGACGAACCTTACTCTGGGCAAGGGAATCAGCTCCATCAACAGCTTCGCATTTGCTGGCTGCACGGGCATGAAGACCCTCTACATCAAGTCGACAAAAATCGACTCGACTGACCCGAAAATCTTCACCGATGCCGGTAAGGATTCCGGCGGATTCACCGTTGAGCTGGCCGCCAACGTCACGAAGCTCCCCGATAACCTGTTCTACTCCACGGATGGCAACCCGTACGTTACGAGCGTCTTCGCTGATGCAGGCTCCAAGCTCGAAAGCATTGGCTCCAGCGCATTCTTCGACTGCAACCGCTTAGAGAGTGCATACTTCGCCAACTGCACGATGCTGACCTACATCCACAACGCTGCCTTCAAGGGCTGCACGCGTCTCGTGTCTGCCGACTTCAGCAACTGCATCAAGCTCCAGAAAATCAACTCTGAGGCGTTCGCAAACTGCATGAACCTCGCAGACTTCACCATCAGCAACGATGAGGCTATTACCAATATTGGTGATAAGGCGTTCTACAACACGCTCGCTATCCGCACCATGACCATTCCTGAGTCCGTCCGTGAAATCGGCGCGGATGCGTTCGGTCTCTGGGTACCGCAGCAAATCATCTACGTCCTCGGTAAGATGTCCGTCGGTGATTTCTCCTCCGCTCCCAGCTCCTGGCCCGGCAACGCAACTGTTATCTACACGAACCTCTCCTGGGATGTCTCCAAGAAGCAGGATGGCTCCATTATCGCTTACTACACCGTGCCTGACCCCGCGAGCATCAATACCGAGTATTGCATCTTCGTCGTCGGTACCGGCGAGATGATTGACTTCCAGTCTCAGGAAGGTATCAACTGGCCGCGTTCCTCTAACAACGACGTTCGCAGCACCGTTACCCGCATCTATGTCGGCGACGGCATCACCCGTATCGGTAACTACAACTTCGCTGGCTTTGATAAGTGCGTGGAAGTCCAAATCGGACATGACGTTGAAGAAATTGGTAAGTACGCGTTCCGCGACGATGTCAAAGTCCCCGAGTTCGACCTGTCCACCGCAAAGGCAAGCCTGCAGAACATTGAGGACGGTGCTTTTGAGAACTGCTCCGGCACCTCTTCCGTCAACCTCTCCGGCTGCTCCGGCCTCGGCGCTGTCGGCAATGACGCCTTCAAGAACCTCGCTGATTCTTCTGTCGTCTATGTCAGCACCGATTACCTCTACGATATGCTCGCCAACGTGAATGGCAACATCAAGTCCACCTATGGTACTACCACCAAGACCAAGGTCGTCACCGTTCAGGTCTTCTTCACGAAGGACCTTGCCTCTCAGGGCGTTTACAATGGTAAGGATGTCACCTGGAACGTCGAAGCCTCTTCCAACGACAACCTTATCTTCCATTGGTACTACGCGACCGAGAAGGGTGGTCAGTGGACGGAAATCACCAGTGCAATGACAGGCTACACGATTGAATCCACCGTCAACTCTTCCACGCTGAAGATGGATGGTTCCATCGTGACGCTCGATAAGAACGGTTACTACTTCTACGTTGAGGCAGTTTCCCCGTACTACGAGCAGGCTTCTTCCACCGCAGCTCTCGCCGTTTACTCCTCCGCCATCACGCCTACCATCACGGTCATCGACCGCAACGGTGACGCGCTGGAGAGTAACACCTGGACGCAGGGTCCGCTGACCATCATCGTCACTGAAGGCTCGACCGACAACGGGGTCACCCCGACCTATCAGTACAAGCTCAAGGCTTCCGGTACCTGGCGCAACACCGAGCCGAAGATGACCTACAACACCGAAGGAATCGTCACCTTCTACTGCCGTGCCATCATCAACAATGACCCGAACACGGCTTCCGAACCCGTCAAGTACATCCTCAAGGTCGATAACTCCAGCCCGACCGTCAGCATCTCCGCTGACCCAGAGTTCGAGTCTACGGAATCCGTCGACCTGACCGCAACAGCCAATGACCAGGTGTCCGGTGTACAGTCCAT
>ENA-OVFR01000618-OVFR01000618.1-human-gut-metagenome-genome-assembly--contig:-NODE-618-length-21440-cov-3.335329_pt1 | contig 21440 bp, 19 predicted proteins | sample MGYA00237762_ERZ505403 | MGnify/ENA primary metagenome ERZ505403 (study PRJEB26158, sample SAMN06016376) | human gut metagenome | biome: human gut; feature: ankylosing spondylitis patient; material... | reverse complement strand
CTATATCCTGAATGGGAACGAGCCTATGCCCATGACGCCCTTTGCGGAGCGGTTTGCCTTTTCCGCAATGACGATCACGAGAGCGGCAAATCAATTGGTAGCGCTTGGACTCCTTAACAAGTCCTGCTCCGTCGGAGCGCAGAAAATGCTCTGTACCGAGCTCGACACGAAGGGACTATATCAAAAAGCTGTCCCCTACCTCATCCAGCCTGTCCGGACAACCGTATTCATCGAAAAGAGCGCTGTGACCCGGGATATGTTTCCCGCAGGGCTGAGTGCGCTTTCGGAAATGAGCATGCTCAATCCGCCGGCGGTCGAAACATGGGGTATGGTTGGCGGTAAAATTAAGGGATCGGCACAGAAATTGATCGATTCTGAAAAGCAATGCGCCCTGCAGCTCTGGCGCTATGATCCGCGCCGTATCAGTCAGACAGGCGGAGTTGATGTACTGTCGCTGGCGGCAAGCTTAGCAGACGATACGGACGAGCGGGTAGAGCAATGTATTGAAGAAATACTGGAAAAGGTGTGGTGACAAAGATGGTAACCGGATTTGAGAGCTTCAAGCGGTGGTTTTCCGAGTACAGCGAGCAGTATGCAATTATCGGCGGAACAGCATGCGACCTGCTCATGAGCGAGGAAGGTATGGATTTTCGGGCAACGCGAGATATTGATATGGTGCTGATCGTAGAGAGCCTGACGCCGCAGTTCGGAGAACGATTTTGGTCAGAGACGCAGGGTACGAGCATAGAAATAAAAGTACCGGCGAACCGCAGTTTTACCGATTTACGAATCCGAAGAGCCGGGATTATCCCTACATGATAGAGCTGTTTTCCCGTCGCGCTGATGCAATTGCCCTTTCGGATGATGCGGTACTTACGCCATTGCCACTGGACCATGAAATATCCAGCCTGTCGGCAATTTTGCTGGATGATGCGTATTACCAATTCCTGCGCAAGGGGAAAACCATAATAGATGGGATACCGATTCTTGACGCAATGCACCTCATCCCATTCAAGGCCAAGGCGTGGCTGGATCTTCGCCAGCGAAAGGAAACCGGCGCAAAGGTTGACAGCAAAAACATCCGGAAGCACAAAAATGACGTGATCCGGCTCAGCATGCTGTTGAGAGAAAATGATACGCTTGACTTGCCGCAAGCGATCCGCAATGATATGAAAGGCTTCCTTTCCGCTATGCGCGAAGAATCGATTGACCTCAAGGCACTTGGAATACGAGGAACGTCGCAGGAGGAAATAACGGGAAGGCTGCTTACGGCGTACCGGCAGATGGGCGTCTCAGAAATGGGACGCTCTTTTTATATTCAAACAAAAGAAACGGAGGATCAAACAATGGCAACGAAAAAAACGGCGGTGATCCCGGAAGAAGAAATTCTTGCGGCCGCGACGGACGAAAACATCAATGAACACGCATTACATCAGACTGAAACTGAACCTGAGCCGGATAGAGTGCTCAGCGCTGAAGGGGCACCCGGAGACGCTGATCTCATCGACATTTGCCAGACTGATTCCGAATCTGCGAATCCCGAAGGGATGCCGATCGAAGACGCCGCGCGCAACACCCCGGAAGCTCCGGTGTCCCAGACCGGATCGGGCACTGAACTTCCCGGAGAATTCCCGGCCGGATCCGATGAATTAACTGCGCCGGAAGCTCCGGTGTCCCAGACCGATTCCGACTTGGAGGAGAAAAAACCTGAAGAGAGCCCGCCGGCCCGCCGACCCAGAAAACCAAGAGCCAAGAAAGGTGAGTCTGACACAGCAGCGGCAGAACTGTCCGGGGATGCATCCGACGGCGTCGAAGCTCCGGAGAAGAAGCCGCGCAGGCGCGCCGCTGCCAGACCGGCGTCGCCGGTAGTATCCATCGACGAGCGCCCCAGTGTGGAAACGGAAGCGGACAAAGCCCGCAACGATTTGCTGGACTTGGTAGAATCCTTAAAGACCAAACGGATCCTGACCGGGACCATTCAGGGCATCGAGCGCCCCGCTGACCATCCCTCACGTTCTCTTGCAGTCATTTATCATGGCGATATCAAGGTTATTATTCCTGCGGAGGAGGCGGTGGAGCCGCCGGAGGATTTCCGTGGCAGGCTTCCGGAGGATGTGCTGCACTATATGGTCACCAAACGCCTGGGGGCGGAGGTGGATTACATCATCAAGGGCATCGACGCCAAGGCGGGCGTTGCAGTCGGCAGCCGTCTTGAGGCTATGTCCGCTAAGCGCCGCGCGTACTATTTCGGTACAGACCGGGATGGAAACAATCTGCTCTACGAAGGTATCTGTGCGGAAGCTCGCGTTGTATCCGCCATTCGTGCCGGCATCTTCGTGGATCTGTTTGGCCTGGAGGTCTACATCCCGCTTCGCGAGCTGAGCTACCAGCGTATGCTGGATGCGCAGGACAGCTTTCAGCCCGGGCAGCGCATTCTGGTTAAGATCCTGAGCATCGACCGCAGTGACCGAACCCGTATCCGGGTCAGCGCCTCCATCAAGCAGGCCGGAGAGAATCCCTATGAAAAGGCGCTGCGGCGTTATTCTGTGGGCAACCGCTATGTAGGTACTGTCAGTATGGTGGACATGAACGGCGTGTTTGTCTCACTGGACGGCGGCATCGACTGTCTGTGCAGCTATCCTAAGCGCGGGCGCCCGCCCAGAGGCTCTCGCGTAACGGTACGGATTCTGGGCATCAACAACGAATCCAATCGGATCTGGGGCGCAATCACACACATCGCTACCCCGAGATGACTGGAGCGAACAGAAAATGACAAGGAGGTTGAACAACTATGCTTGATTACGATCTGACCCGCGCAGAGCAGGTCAGAAGAACGGATCTTGCGCAAAAAGCCCGCAGGATGATCCTGTCCCACATGAAGGTGGAGGCGGAGGACGAAACTTCGCTGACGCTGGATCACCGCGGCTACTATATGCAGATCTCGTTCTCGCCGCTGCACCCGCTGCTGGTCGTCTGCCTGGCTAAGGCGATCCGAAACCCGGATGGCGCACGAAAACAGCAGCTTGCCAACGAACTGAACCTGCACAGTGTGCTGGGCAGCCACGCCATCAACGAGGACGTCGGCTGTTATTCCTATCGCGCCACCCACTGGCTGGATACGGAGCTCACGCCGGAACGGTTCTTTGAAATACTCAGCCGCTGCGTTGACGAAGCGGATCGTGGCTATTTCAATCTGGCAGGATGAGTATATTGCCGTAATGCTCAGTGCGTATCCGCGTACCGGACAACCCCACCGCCTCCCGGCAGTACCCGGGGAAAGCCTCAAGTGAGAGCCGGGAGCCATACTGCGGCACTCCGGAGTACACCTTACAGCCGTCAAGCCCTCCGGAATCAGAACCAGCCATACTCGAAGAGCCGGCCATGAATGAACTGCATTTGCGTGAAACTGCGGCGTTGGAGTTGGCTTCACCTATGACTCTACCGCAACAGGACGCCGGAATACCCCCATTATCGCCGGAGATATATCCATCCATCCTGCGCGGGATATCAAATCACGGCCGGAACTGAACGCAGCAGACGGCATCATATATTTCTGCGTTTGGGCACTGCCGAGAGCGGACGGACGATACGATCTGTATATCGGCTGCACCTGAGCCAAACCACATCACGCAGCGAGAAGCGCATCGGAAACGGTGCGCTTCTTTGCTGCAAAAAACAGGAGGTAAAGGAACGATGAAACGTAAAACGCTCAAGAAAGCCCTTTCGGCATTCTTGTCCCTGCTCATGTGCATGATGACGCTTTTGTCTATCAGCACACCTGTGTTTGCCGCAACGACGGTAGACGCTTACATGGTGGATTTCCCACGCGATGGTGACAGCAACTACTCTGCGACGGCGTGGGGCCACTCTGCCACGTCTCTGATGGGCGGTTGGCGGTTTCTCAACAGCAAATACACAACGGTGCATAGCATCGGCACCTATAACGGTCAAGTCTCGTATTGCATCGAGCCCGGCATCGGGCAAAATGCCGGCGATACTCTCTCCCACAAGGATGAGACATTTTGGGAAAACTACCCCAACCACCTCAATCCGACCATTTCCCCGGATACCATCAAGGTCCTGCTTGGCCGGATCATGCAGTATGGCTATCAGGGCAATGTATCCACATCCTGGCGTTCTCAGAACGCCTCGGACGCAGCTGCGTTAAGCCATATAATCGCTACACAGCTGCTGGTCTGGGAGACGGTTGTCGGCGAGCGTGACGCAAGCTTCAACAAGGTGGATCCCTCCGGCTATGGGAAGAGCGCGGTTTGGAGTTATATCCGGGACGAGCATCCGCTTCGCAGCCAGATCCGCTCCTATTATAATTCCATGGCCGCCAGCGTGCAGAGTCACGCAGAGATCCCCAGCTTCTGCGCACGAAGCATTGGCAGCGCACGCAGCTATGAACTCAAATACGACGGCACGCGATATACCGTGACACTGACGGATACCAATGGAGTGCTGTCGAACTTCTCGTTCAGCTCCTCGGAACCCGGAATCAGCTTCTCCCAAAGCGGGAACCGCCTGACAATCACCTCCGATACGCCGATTGCAGGCGATATCCGCGTAAGCGCCAGCAAGACCAACGGCGTGCGAAGCGGTGTGGTCGTCTGGACGGACGGCAACAAAGGCGCCGGCATTCAGGACGTTGTCACCTACGGCGAAAATGTGTCAGACCCTGTCAGCGCCTATCTTCGGCTTGAGATGGAGGCGCTCGGCACCATGCACCTGGTCAAGACCAGCGAGGATGGCGTTGTGGCCGGCATTTCTTTCACGATTTCCGGCAACGGAATCACCAAGACTGTGACTACCGGCCGCGACGGCACGATTGACGTATCCGAGCTCATGGCCGGCACCTATACCGTAACAGAGGCGGACATTGAGCGTTATACGCCCCAGACTTCACAGCAGGTCACCATTGTCGGTGGGCAGACCTCGACCGTGACCTTCAACAACGTGCTCAAGCGCGGTGCATTGGAGGTGACCAAGACTTCGGAAGACGGATTCGTTGAGGGCGTAAAGTTTCGCTTGTACGGCAAATCCCTTTCCGGCCTGAACGTCGATGAGTATGCGGTAACGGACTCCACCGGCGTGGCTAAGTTCCGCAATGTCCTGATTGGCGGCCCATATACCATCGAGGAGGTCGATACGGCCATTCGTTATGTTATCCCTGATCCCCAGTCGGTATCTATCCAGTGGAACCGGGTTGCAGAGCGCAGCTTTGCCAATATCCTCAAAAAGTTTACCGTGACCGTAACCAAGACGGACGCAGAAACCGGAACACCGCAGGGCGACGCCACGCTGTCAGGCGCTAAATACGGGATCTACAAGGGCGGGAAGCTTGTCGATGTGTATTACACAGACGCCAATGGTCAGTTCACCAGCAAAGAGTATATCTGCGATACCGACTGGACGATCCGTGAAATGGAACCCTCAGAGGGGTACCTCCTCGATACGACGGAACATGCCGTTGGTGCAGCGCCTGGTCAGTATACGGTTGAACACAATACAACGGCTAACGCCGTGACCGAAACGGTAATCAAGGGCAGCATCCGCCTGATCAAGCATATTGATGCCGAACTGGAAACCTCCGAGAACGCGCCAACCCCGCAGGAGGAGGCTGAGATCCCCGCAGCAACGGACCCCTCTGCGCCGGAAGGCTCCACATATTTTGTTAGCCCGGACGCTGCCGCACCGGAGGATGCGCAGGGAACTGCAGCTTCCGATGATGCAAAGGACGCAGCCGAACCGGCAGCGGAAGAAACACAAATGCCCAATCAAGCCGATACGGAAACGCCGGCCGAGTCTGAGCCGGAAGCAGCCGATACGCTGATTCCCAGTCAGAGTGAAGCGGAGCCGGAGCCCGAAAACGGATCTGTACCGACGGCGGAGTTCAACCCCTCCGGCAATGCAGGCATTATCGAGCAGCCGGAAGCAGGCGCGATGTTCCAGCTTTATCTCTCAAGTGCCGGAAGCTATGACGCAGCCAAAGATAGCGAGCGCGATCTGCTCGTGACGGATGAAAACGGCGTAGCGCTTTCCAAAGATCTGCCTTACGGCCGCTATACCGTACACCAGATCGAGGGTCAGGAAGGACAGGCCTTTGTTCCGGACTTCACCGTATTCATCAGTTCCAACGGACACCTGTACTCCTATATCCTGAACAACCAGACCATCACCAGCTTTGTCCGCGTGGAAAAACGCGATGCTGAGACCGGAAAGATCATTCCGGCAGCGGGCATCGGTTTTCAGGTCAGAGACCTGACCTCCGGTGAACTGATTTCACAGACCGTCTATTATCCGGCTCCGGTGACCATCTCCACATTCTATACCGCAGATGATGGCACGCTGATGCTCCCCTGCGAGCTGCCCTACGGCCGCTATGAGCTGATCGAGGTGGCAACCTGCCATGGCTATGTGCTGGATACCGCCCCGGTTCCGTTTACCGTGGATGGGTCAGAGGCTGTCGTGACAGTTACAAAGTCCAACATGGCGCAAAAAGGCGTCATCCGTATCCAAAAGACCGGCGAGGTCTTCAGCAGCGTTGCAAACGAGGGATCCATCTTCCGGCCTGTATATGAGAATACCGGACTTCCGGGAGCAGTCTTTGATATCGCTGCTGCGGAGGATATTTACACCCCTGACGGAACCTTGCGTGCAAAGGCCGGAGACATCGTAGACACCGTCACCACGCAATCGGACGGCATGGCCGCCAGTAAGGCACTCTACCTTGGCAAGTATGTGATCACCGAGAAGCAAGCTCCGCACGGCATGGCCCTTCAGACCGAACCGCATACGGTTGAGCTGGTATATGCCGGACAGGAGGTTACGGTCACCGAGCTTCGGGCAGATATGTACAATGAACGCCAGCGTGTGGAGATCAGTCTGGTAAAAACCATGGAAACGGATACGCTGTTCGGCATTGGCCAAAGAGACGAGCTCACGCACGTTACATTCGGCCTTTATGCTGCGGAGAAGCTTGTGGCAGCCGATGGCAGCAGCATCCCGCAGGACGGCCTGATCGAGATGGTGTCCTTAAATAAAGACGGAAAAGCGACGTGCAAGACGGATCTCCCCTTTGGACGCTTCTACCTGCAGGAGATATCTACCGACAGCCATTACCAGCTTGGCGATACGAAGTATCCGGTGTCGTTTGACTACGCCGGGCAAGACAAGAAGCTTGTCAAGCTGGTTGCCAACGAGGGCGCAGTAATTGAGAATAAGCTGATCTACGGCTCCGTTTCGGGTCTGAAGGTTGATGCAAACGATAAGCCACTCTCCGGTGCAGTCATGGGTCTGTTTGCTGCATCCGAAACGAGATTCACGAAGGATACCGCACTGCTGACAGCTGTATCCGCCGAGGATGGCAGATTCCGCTTCGAAAAGATCCCTGCCGGCAACTGGCTCGTGCGCGAGATCGAGCAGCCCAAGGGCTTCGTTCTGAGCGAAGAGCTGTTCCCGGTAACGGTCAAGGAGCAGGGACAGGGCATTGAGATCAAGATTGCAAACAAACTTATCCGCGGCAGCGTCACACTGACGAAGTATGACGCAGACTATCCCGAGAATAAACTCAGCGGCGCGGTATTCGAGGTCTACCGTGATGTTAACGGGAACAAGGCGCTGGACAAGGACGATGTATTGCTCGGCACCATGGAGGAGTCCTCTGCCGGCGTTTACTGGATGAAGAATCTGGAGTACGGCGGCGTACTGGTAAGGGAGAAAACCGCACCGGAGGGCTTTATTCCGGACGAGAAAGCCTACTATGTGGAGATCGATACCGACGGAAAAACCTACACCGTTGAGAACGAAGCCGGAAAGGGCTTTATCAACCATGCTCTGAAGGGCTCCCTCAAGATTATTAAGACCACCAGCGACGGAAAGAAAGAGGGCTTTGCGTTCCGCATCACCGGCGCCAACGGCTACGATATGACGTTTACGACCGACGCCAAGGGCGAAATCTTCATTGAGAAGCTGCGCATCGGCGAGTATACCGTCACGGAGCTGAAAAACAGCGCCAGCGAAGGGTACAAGATCGCAGACCCCGTCAAAATCACGCTTGTTGCAAACGAGATGCTGACGGTAAAGATCCATAACGACAAGACGAAGGTGGATGTTCCCAAGACCGGAGACGACGCCGATCTTATGCTCTGGATCTCACTGCTCGGGCTTGCGGCGGCAGGAGTGGGCTGCACAGCGTTTTTCTACCTGAAAAAGCGCAGAACAGGCAAGCATATTGCCGTGAAAAAGTAAATAACACCTATCCGGGGATACGCTTGAACGCGCATCCCCGGATTCGTTATGGAGGAACGATATGAAAAACGACAGACGCAGAAGAAATCGGCCGCGAAACCGTGAGAAGAAGGGCGTCAAGCAGTCCCCGGGCCAGGAATGCCGGCACGTATGGTCGGACGGCGTATGCCTTAAATGCGGGTGCTTGCAGCAAAACCCACGCTCAAACAGCGAAAAACTGCCCGCAGGACAAAATCCTGCGGGCAGTACAGATGTCAGAGATAGTTGATGGGAATAGCATGGCCGAAGCTTTTTACAAAATCAGTCTGGCGTAAAGGTAAGTTGCTCCGCCCAGCTTTGCCCGCTGCCAGAGAGCTTATACAAGAAGCCGAAAGCATCCATGTCTTTCTCCGGTGGGTCGATGTTCTTTTTCATCCTCAGCGGACACGGTGTCCCTTTCTCAGTTATTGCCGGTGATGAACGTAGCATGGAAAGAGCATTGCAATCAGAATTCTTCATGCTATAATATACCCACATCACTCGTGAGGCTATGACTGACTGCGCCCAGACCAAAGGATAATTGGTGCACGGTTGTAAACGGGTGCAGAAGGAGGAATAAAGTCTATGACAAAGAAAGAGCTTGTCGCTTATGTGGCTGAAAAGGCCAATCTCAGCAAAAAGGACGCGGAAATAGCGGTCAATTCCGTATTTGACGGTATCACGGAAGCACTGAAAACCGACGGCAAGATCCAACTGGTCGGCTTCGGCAGTTTTGAAGTGAAGGAGCGCGCCGCGAGGATGGGCAAAAACCCGGCTACCGGTGAAACGATCGAGATCCCAGCCGGCAAAGCCCCTTCCTTTAAGGCGGGAAAGGCGCTCAAGGACACGATCAAGTAAAAACAAAATACATCATCAGAGAGGACGGCTTGAGAAATCAGGCCGTCTTTTTCTATGCAAATTACAGGAGGTCATTATGAAAAAGACGAAAACAGGCATCGGCGTAATGCTGGCGCTATTGTGCTGCATCCTCATGTGTACAGGTGTTGTCTATGCTACCGGCGATGACACGGACGGCACGGAGCTTCAAGTCGCGCAGCCCGTCATCCTTGAGGTACAGCTTGGCCCCCAATGGGCGGGTGTTGAATTCCAACTCAAAACGGATGCAGGCCTTTACCCGGGCACGATTGCCGTCGGGCAGGACGGAATTTTACGAACCGAGCTGGGCAATAGCGGCAGCTACGTCCTTTCTTGCCTGACTCTAAATGCCGCCGTGCCGGCGCCGGGCGATATCTCAAGTCCTGATGTGACGCAACAAGAACAGGAGCCGCCGACAACAGGCAGTGCGGAGAACGCGGACGCCGCTTCGCAGAATGTGCAAGAGCAGGATTCGGGCCGTCCTACCGTCGGCGGGATTCCCGTGATGCACATTATCCTGTTCGGCGGAGGGCTCCTTCTTGCAGCAGGTTCGCTGGTCGCCATGCGCTTTATTCGGAACCGGCGCCCATCAGAACGCTCGCCGTATGATCCGGACGATGAGGACGATGACGAGGATGAATACGAATATTGACATCGCCATTCTGGAGAGTGCGGGCAGATTGGAGAGGCGTTTTTTCTCCAGACTGGTTCTGAATTGCAAAATGCAAAACTTTTAGAAATATTATAGCAAAATAATTAAAAACATTACTTTAGGGCTTGACTTTTGGATCCTGATATGCTAAGCTGTAACCGTGGCAGGGGCTTGCACTCAGGCTTTCAGTACTTCGGAAGAGCTCCCGGAGTTAGACTCTCCCCGCGGGAGAGAAACTGTTACGGATTTGCGCACTGAGCGATCCATACGGTGCAAGCCACAACTGAACTCATTGGCCGGAAAGCTGCTTTGATGACAGGAACGTGCTCGGTATGTAGAAACCGACTTTGCCGTCCTTGGTTTTCATGCAGTTTTCCGGCCTTTCTCTATATCCTGACGGAGGTGAAAGGACCGTGAAACACAAGAAAAAGAAGAAAGGAATCAACCCGTCCGCCATGCGCTGTCAGTATTGCGGCGGCACTGTTGTGCTGCGCTCCGCAGACGGCATCTACCATGAGAACCACAGCCATACCATGCTCTATGTTTGCAGCAATTATCCGCGGTGTGACGCTTATGTCCGCACCCATCCGGGCACGAATATCCCCGTCGGCACATTGGCTAACCGCGAGCTGCGCACGCTTCGGAATCAGGCGCACCACTATTTCGACCAACTCTATCTAAGCGGTTTGATGAGTAAGCAGGACGCCTACCTGTGGCTGGCAGGGCTTCTGCAGGTACCGCTTTCCAAAGCGCACATTGGCTTTCTCGGTGAATATTACTGCAACGAGGTCATCGCCGAAAGCAAGAAGCTCCTGGAGCGGCGCAGGAAACAACAGCCGGCCGGATTTCGCCCATGCAAAGGAGGCGAGGCATCATGACGCTTACACAACCCCAGCAGAGAAAAGTGGAGCAAAACCTCGGGCTGGTCGGGAAGGTGATCAAGGACAAGGTCCATAATCCCGGTCAAAACAGTATCTACAGTTACGATGACCTCTATCAGATCGGCTGCATTGGCCTCTGCAAGGCGGCATACAGCGATAAAGGGGGATGCTTCTCTACGTATGCATACAGGCTAATCTGGAACGAGATATGCACGGCGTTGATCTATGCCAACCGTCGGGCGGCAAAGGAGTGCGAACTGATCCCGGAGGTGTTCGGGAAAGAAGATAGTTTAGACGAGCATCACGAACTGAGTATGATACTTGACCGACTGGAGGCCAACGCTTCCGAGGCGATGGCGAAAGGCATCCGGGCGATCCGTCTCAGCGCCGAAGGCTATTCCCACGCGGAAATCGGCAGCATACTCGGGGAAAGCGACAAATGTGTCGCTGCCCGAATCTCCCGCACCAGGAAATATCTCAGGTCGCATCCGGACCTTGCGGCATTCTGATTTATGCACAATTGAAAACGATACAGCAAACCCGCCCTCCCCAGTATAAACACTGCGGAGGGCGGGTTTTGCATTTTGGAGGAAGTTATGGAACTCTTCAAGAATAACCGCTGGCTGCTTATCCCGATCCTGTCCTCGCTCCTGCTGCTTGTCCTTATGAAAACAGTGCTCTTTCTCGGGTATGTCCCGACTGAGTCCATGGAACCGACACTGAAGAAAGACTCATTTATTCTGGGGACACGGCTGTACGGAGATTTGACCGATGGGGATATTATCATCTTTGAGCGGGATGGGAGGCTTCTTGTAAAGCGAATTACGGCATCCGGCGGCGAAGCTGTCGTTCGGAATGGCATTACGCTGATTGTGCCGGAAAACTGTTATTACGTTCAGGGCGACAATGCCAACCACTCCTATGATTCCCGCTTCTGGTCGGACCCGTTTGTAAAGGAGAGCAGCATAAAGGCAAAGCTGCTGGGCTGATTCTTTATTCTACTGTTAGGGCTTTTGCAAGAGGAATTATTCATGAGACGAGATTTGTCAAGGGGACTTTTCCTAACTGTCATATGTCTTTGTTATCTTTCATTTCAAAGATAAACCTCCCTGTTTCTAGAATGTAGTTGGCAAACCCACAGTCCACAATTCTACGGGGAGGCTTCTTTTTGTCTAGGGCTAAAGCCTTTTTTACTCCACCAGCTTGGCTGGTGGTTGTCCCTCGCTCAAGCTGCCCAAGTGAAAGCGGATCCCGTTCACACGGGACCCGCTCTCTTCATCCTTGTTGGTATGCAACTTCCAACCTGGCAGAATCCGCCTTTCTATGTATCTGCCAGCCAGAGGTTTCCTGCTGGACATTCCAGAGATGAGCGTACAGACTGTCTTTCTGCAAAAGCTCGGTATGGGTGCCGCGCTCCACGATCTTGCCCTGATCCAGCACCAGAATCTGATCGGCTCCGGCAACGGTTTTCAGCTTATGTGCAATCATGACCACCGTACGGCCTTTTACCAGTGCTTCCAGTGCGTGCTGCACATCCAGCTCGTTTTCCGGATCAAGGGAGGAGGTCGCCTCATCCAGCAGCAGCACCGGTGCATCCTTCAAAATGGCCCGCGCAATGGAAATGCGCTGCTTTTCCCCACCGGAAAGCGTGGAGCCGCCCTCACCAACCATGGTTTGGTATCCATCCGGGAGTTTCCTAATGAATTCATGGCAGTGAGCCAGCTTTGCTGCGGCAACGATCTCCTCGTGCGTGGCATTTTCTTTGCCGTATCGGATGTTGGCCTCGATGGTATCCTGGAACAGGTACACATCCTGAAAAACCACAGAGGTCTTGCTCATCAGCTTTTCCGGATCAATAGCTGTTTCATCCACGCCGCCGAAGCGCACCGCTCCGCTTTGCGGGTCATAGAACCGGGCAATCAGCTTGAGCATGGTGCTCTTGCCGCTGCCGGAGGGCCCGACGATGGCGGTCATGGTTCCGGGGCGGAACTCGGCACTGACATCGTGCAGGATCTCCTTTTCCCCATAGCCAAAGGAAACATGATCAAAAACGATCTCATGCTGTGCAGGGGCACCCCCGTCCCCCGCCATGACCGGCTCGTCCATCAAATCGACGATCCGCTCTCCGGCGGACTTCTTGTAGACAAATACCGGCAGTTGGGTGATGGCACCGGCCAGAGGCTCAAAAATGCGGTTGCCCATGAACAGGAACATCACGAATACGGAAATGTCCACTTTGCCGCCGGACAGAAGCCACACGCCGGCCATGGTGACAAAGGAAATACCGGCCTGCAAAAAGGAGATCGCCACCAGATAGAAGGGGCCGGAGACAGCCTCCAGCTTGATGCTCTCAGTCATAAAAATGCGGAATGCCTGAGTAAGCTTTGTGAAATTGCTGCCGCCAAGGTTATATGCCTTGATGATCTTCATGCCGGTTAAGTATTCCTGTAACCGGTTGGTCTGCTCTATCTTGGCTGCCACATGTGCTGCACCGCGCTTTTTGTCCAGCGTCTGCACCAGCAGCAAAATCAGCACCGTGACGGGAAGTCCGGCAAAGAGGGCAAGCCCCAGCCGCCAGTCGATGCAGCACATGCCGAGAACGCCCAGCACGGCGGTGATGGCACCACCGATCAGCTGGGGCAGCGTGTGGGTAAGCGCATCCTCGATCAGAGAAAAGTCGTTCATCATAGTGTTGCCCAGCTCGCCGGGATCCTTGCTCATGAGATAACCAAGGGGCAGCTTGCGGATGTGTTCCGCCAGGTCCACGCGCCCCTGGGCTCCGGCGGCGTATCCGCCGTAATAGGTGGCGTGGTTGGCGGCAAGCTCCAGAAAATACAGCACCACGGCGGCAATCCCAATGGCGCCCCAAACCATCCAAAGCTGGTGAAGATCCAGCACCTCGGAAGCTCCACCAAAATAGGAATAGAGGGACAATACCGCCAGGGTCAGAAAGCCGACGGGAATGAGGTTGCCGAAGTTGGCCAGCACCGTAAGGATCACGGAGCGGACGATCTTCTTGGGATGCCCTGCCGTTACGCAGTATACCGCATTTCTCTTTTTCATACCGGCATCTCCTTTCTGCCCAGTTGCCAATCCTCCGTGGCGGTGTAAGCACGCCACAGATCGGCATAGGTCCGACTGTTTTTCATCAATACTTCATGCGTTCCCTCGGCTTCGATCTGCCCGTCCTTTAGCACCAGAATTTTATCGGCATTCTTGATGGTCAGCAGCCGGTGGGCGATGATAAGCACGGTTTTGTCCCGGATCAGCTCCTGCAGCGCCAGTTGCATCTGATGTTCGTTTTCCGGGTCGGCATAGGCCGTGGCCTCGTCCAGCACCAGAATCGGCGCATTTTTGAGGATCGCCCGTGCCACGGAGACCCGCTGCTCCTCACCGCCGGAAAGATACACGCCGCCTTCTCCGATCAGCGTATCGTAACCATTCGGCAGCTGCTTGATAAACTCGTGACACTGGGCGGCTTTGGCCGCGGCATAGACCTCTTCCTTGGTTGCCCCCGGCTTTCCGGCGGCAAGATTGTTGTAGAGCGTATCGGAAAACAGGAAGGAATCCTGAAAAACAAAGGACATACTGTTCATCAAATCCTCCGTTTTCATCTCCCGCACATCCACGCCGCCGATGCGGATACTGCCCGCACCCACATCCCAGAACCGTGGAATCAGCTGGGCAATGGTGGATTTGCCGCTGCCGGAGGGGCCGACGATGGCTGTGATCTGCCCCTGCTCGGCGCGGAAATCAACATTTTTCAGCACCTGTGGGGCATTTTCCCCATAAGCGAAGGTCACATGGTCAAAGACAAGATCATAATGCTCCGGTTTTTTTCCGCTCTCCGGTTCGCGAATCTCCGCTTCCGCCATGACCCTGTCAATGCGGTCCACCGCCTCGGTGATGCTGGTCATGCTTTGGCCGATATTGGTCAGCTTGAAAACCGGGGTGGAGATGCCCGGTGCAAAGACCAGGAAAAACAGCAGCGTGACGGCGAAGGCCATGTTCTGCGGATTGCCGGAAAATAAGAACAGTCCCACCGCCAGAATAAAGGTCGCCAGCGACAAAACCAGCACCTTAAAAAGGCAGTAATAGGACTCAAAATTCTTCGCATAGCGGGTACTGAAGTCCCGATAGGCGATGATATCCTGATAAAACCGGCGGAAGGAATGCACCGTTTGCCCGAAAATCTTAATGGACGGCATGCCCCGGACATACTGCACGGAGGAGGTGTTGATGTTCTCCAGTGCATCGTAGTATTCTTTCAACCCCACCTGCGCCTTTTGGCCGAACATCATGGAAAACTGCGCCGCAAAGCCTACAAGGATCGGCACAATGGCCGCCAGCGCCAGCCAGGCGTTCAGGCTGAACATCACCACGATCATCACAAGCAGCAGCACAACCGTGTTGACCATGTCCGGAAACTGATGGGCGATGAATATCTCGATCTGCTCCACATCCTGCTCGGTGATCTGCTTGATCTTGCCGATGGCATTGCGGTTGAACCACCCCAGGGGCAGCCGCCCGATGTGTTCTGCCAGCCGTACCCGCACGCCGTAAAGCGTGCGATAAGCCGCCGTGTGTCCCAGCATACCGCCCACATACATGAGGGCATAGCCGATCAGCAGGCCAATGATCCCGTATCCGGCCCAGGAGAGCATGAATTTCGCATTTGCCTGTGAAAGATCGGCCGCGTGCTTCAGCAGTTCTCCCAGCACCTGATAGACCGCGAGAAACGGAACCAGCTCAAAGAAAACGCTCAGTGTGGAGAGAATACAGCACCAGACCACCAGCGTTTTCTTCTCGCCCGCCAACTCCAGCAGCCGGGAAATGCCGCCTTTCTTTTTATTTTCTTTCACCGGTGCTACCTCCCTTGGCAAGGCGCTTTTCTGCAATCTTCTTTCCCCACAGGCAGCCCAAAAATGCCAGCACCACCGTCAAAATACTCAGCACAATGACCACCGGCGTGTTCATCATGCTCATGGCCTGCTTGCTGACTCCCTCAGTGAAGTGGTCGGCGTACATGGCGTTAAAGGCATCCCGCATAAAGTGCATGGGGATATATTCACCCAGCGCCAGCCCCAGCATAGGAAGGGCAACGGCAACACTGCGCATCTTTGCGCTGCGCTTTCCTGCGGTCTGATAGAGAATTTCCCCGATGATACCGCCCACCGTTGAGCAGATGAACAGCATTCCGTAGGGCACCATGGTGAACAGGCACGCACCCAGCAGCAGGGATGGAACCAGAACGCCGCCGGGGATTTCTAGCTTCGAGAGCTCCACCGTGTATATCAATCCGCCGAACAGTGCCAGAATGCAGGGCAGCACCAGCAGCACCGGTGCAAAAAAGGCGATGGAGCAGGCGATCGCCCAACTCACTGCAATCCACAGGGCACTGAACACGCCAATGCGGACAAGTCCTTTGATTTTTTTACTTTCTTTTGTTTTCTTTGCCATGATATACAAGCTCCTTTGACATTTATTGATAATATTGGATCAGCTGACCCGGATCATATTCGGCACTGTCCTGATAGTGAACCGTGCCGTCCTGTCCGATAGTCAGAAGAGAAGTAAACAGCCCTGCGGCAAACTCGTAGTCGTGGGTAATGACAAAGCAGAGACACCCACTTTCCGCAAGATGGAAGATGCTGCTGCGAACCAATGCCATATTGGCTGCATCCAATCCGCTGGTTGGCTCATCGAAAAAGAGAGTTTTCTTCCCACTGATGCAGGCCAGTGCAATGGACAACCGCTGCTTCTGCCCACCGGAAAGCTCCGTGGGATGAGAATCGGCATAGTCGCTGAGCGAGAACTGATGAAGTACCCGATTGATTTTTTCTTCAATATCCGGATCTCGCTCGTGACCCATGAGCAATTCTTCCGCCACGCTTCCGGCAATCAGCTGATAGTCCACATCCTGCACCACGGAAAAGGATTCTCTGCGGCGTTGCCGCTTGGAGATGCCCTTGCCGTTCAGTCGGATAGCCCCGGCGGAGGGCTTTTCAAGCCCCATCAGTACCCGGCAAAGGGTCGTCTTTCCAGCACCGTTTTTCCCCACGATCCCCACGATCTCGCCGCCGCGGCAGGAAAACGAGACATCCTGCCAAAGGGGCTTCCCACCGGGATAGTGAAAGGACAGGTCGGAGACTTCCAGCCGAATGGCACCTTGGATCGTTTCGATTTTCGGATGTGCCCATGAGATTTTACTCAGGTTTGTCTGTCGAAGTCCCCATTGGGTCAACGTCTGTGGCGACAGGGCGGCAAACTCTGCCCCGGAAAAGATCCGGCAGATCTGTCCTTCCCGCATCCACACCACCCGGTCTGCAAGAAAGCGCAAATAGTAAAGCTTATGCTCAGAGATCACAACGGTTTTTCCCTGTTTTTTCAGCTTTTCCAGCAGCTGTCGAAGCTGCTCGGTGCCGTCCCAGTCCAGGTTGGCGGAAGGCTCATCCAGCACATAGATCTCTACCCCGGCCGCATACACGGACGCTGTGGCGATTTTCTGTTTTTCTCCGCTGGACAGGGCAAAAATGCTGCGGTCCAGCAGCGGCTGCAGAGAAAGCTCCGATACGGTCTTTTGAAGATTGCCCTGCAAGGTTTTCCGGGGCAGCCCCAGATTTTCACCGGGAAAGGGCAGCTCCGTCCGCACCTGCATGGTAAAAAACTGGGAGCGCGGGTCCTGAAAGACGCTGCCGACCTTGGCGGAAAAATCGCCCGTTTCCTGCCGGGTCACATCCATGCCGCATACGGTGCAGCACCCGGTGATCGTTCCCTCATAAAAATCCGGGATCAGGCTGTTGATGCAGCGGGTCAGCGTGGTCTTTCCGCACCCGGAAGGGCCGGTCAGGACGATCAATTCTCCCGGCCGGACCGTCAGATCAATGTCCTTTACGCCGAGGCCGCTGTTTTCATAAGTAAAGCCAAAATGTTCAAATCGAATCACAGCGAAAAGCCTCCTTTTGCAAAGCGGTCAAAGAAGATGAGTGCCACGGCTGCCAGCAGCATCCCAATCAGATAGAGCAGATCAAAACGGTCGATCCGCACCTCCGTGCAGCTTGTCCGTCTGCGTTCTGCGCTGAGCCCCTTGCAGAGGGACGCGGCGGAAAGCTCCTCGGATATCTTTTCACTCCGGGCCAGCAGCGGCACCACATGGTTATTGAGCGTCCGCCAGGGATGATGCCAGCTGTTCAGTCCCCGCATTTTCAGGCTTTCATGAATGCAGCGCAGCTCCTGAAATATGGTCGGCACATAGCGGTAAACCACCATCAGCGGAATGGACAATGTTTTCGGAATGTGCATCCGGTCCAGCGCATAAAGCATCTCATCCATCCGGGAGCGGGCATTCAGGATGGTCAGCGTGAGCCATGCCGGTGCCACACGAATCAGCAGTGTCAGAAACGGCGGGAATATACCCGACAAAACCGTGATTTTCAGAGCAGTCAGGCCATAGAACAGCCCGTTCAGAACAGCAAACAGGAGGATATTTTTGAAAAACGATCTCCATCCGCAGAAAAAGAGTGTCGCCAGCGCCAATACGGAAAACAGTGCCCACAAGGCGTAAACCGTATGAAAGCTGCTCAGCAGCACAACAGAAAGGAGCACCTGCAGCAGCAAAATGCGCACATCCGGTTTGATAGCCTTAAAATCCGTCATCTCTATCCATCCTCTGACTGAAACCCTTGCAATTCGGTCCTTTGCGTCGTATAATGTAATTCGTGGTTAGCGGACTCTAACCGCGAATTACATTATACTTTCTTGACGATTCCCTCGCAAGAGATACAGCGAAGAAACGGCTGATTGCCGTAACGGTTCGTCCGTTCGGCGTATGCTCGGAGGCAATATGGAAATCACAAAAGAGTTCTATGCAAAGCAATTGGAGGCCGGCGGCTTTGTCCGAGACGAATCTTTTCCGGCCGAGGATCCTAATCAATTTCAATATAAACTGACAGACAAGACCGGCAGCGGGATCTTTCGCTATTATATTCAGGAAAAAATGTTTGCCATTGATGTACACGAGATGCGCTTTTATCAGGATACGCTGGTGGAAATGCCGGAGCCGAAGTTTCTTTCCATTCAGTACTTCCGCTCGGTTTCCGGAGAAGAACTGCATCCCTATGCGCAGCTTTCGCCTAATATGCTCCGGGCCTACATCGGCGGCGACAACCGGGTCTATCAGGCCATTTACCACAAGGATATTCCCGTCAGTTCTGTCAGCATCAGCGTCATGCCGGAGTTCTATGAAGGATATTTACGGGAAAAGCTGAGCGGGGAACGCGTGGACTTCCACCGTGTTTTTCAGCGCATGACCGGCGGTATGGATCACCCGCAGCTGGTTTTGCTGCTCAAACAGCTGCAGTCCTATCACGGTTTCGGCCCATCGGCAAAGCTCTTTTATGAGGGGAAGGTGCTGGAAGCCGTGGCGCTGGCGCTTGAGGAAGCCCGGCGCAGCACACGGGCCAAGCGTTCTCTGCGCATGACACCGGCAGATGAAGCGAACTTGAATGCCGCCGTTCGGTACATCGACAACCACTATGCCTTTGGGGTAACGCTGGAACAGCTTTCCAAAATTGCTCTCATGGGCACCACGAAGCTGAAAACTGCTTTCAAGGAATCTGTTGGGTGCAGCGTATCGGAATACATCATCCGCAAGCGCATCGACCACGCACAGCATCTGCTGATTGCCACGGATCTGAGCATTGCAGAGGTGGCAAAAGCCGTGGGTTATGAGCGCAGCGACAGCTTTTCTTCTCAGTTCTTCCGTGTCACGGGCTTTCTTCCATCGGAATATCGAGGCCTGGCGGACCACAGAGATGGAGTAGTATAGAAGGGGCTGTTGCAAAATAAAAATGCGATAGCAACTTGCACAAAGAAATAGTGCAAAAACAGAAACCCGGAACTCTTTTTGAGCCGTTTTGGCCCTGAAAAGGTTCCGGGGTTTGTGCATAATTTTTTCAGAGAGCTATTTTGCAACAGCCTCTTCACGCTCAGGTCATTTCATAGGTGCTTCTTCTCATAAATGGCTGCCGCGATACACCAGATGATGACAGAACTGTTCGAGCTGCTCTGGCTCATCGCGAACATCCGTGTGGCCGCAGGCACCTGCATGGCCTGCGCAAGATTCGGAATAGTGACCAACAGAACATTCCATGTAATCGAGTGAAAGGCGAGCATCCACCGGGGATAACGGGTCCTGCCCGCAAGCAGCATAACAAAATGGATCCCGACAAAAAGCACCATCGGAACATACATCGGGAGAATGGCGGGAAGCATATCTGCAATCGAACCAACGCCGCATTTTGCAGCGCCCGGTGTAAAAATCAGTATAATGTCTATAAGACACGGGCTAAGAGCCGGGAGGATAAAGAAAATGAATGAGAACATGGCGCTTACCCCATACGAGACAAGAGAAATCCTGTTTTATAAGACCGATAACGGCGATGTTAAGGTTGAGATTCTGCTATATCAGGAAAATTTATGGCTGACACAGGCAAAGATGGCAGAGCTGTTTGAGGTACAGAAAGCAACCATCTCAAAGCACCTGAAGAATATCTTTGCCTCCGGTGAATTGATGGAGGATCCAGTTGTCTCCGTTTTGGAAACAACTGCGGCAGACGGGAAAAATTATTCCACAAGACAACGTGGAAAAATGCGCCAGAGGGCAGAATCCGCAAATCCGATGTTTCGATAGCCAAGAACTATCTGGATGAAACCGAGATGGGGAGCCTCAACGAGATCGTCACGATGTATCTTGATTACGCCGAGCGTCAGGCGCGTCGTGGGAACATCATGTATATGCGGGATTGGGTCGCACGGCTGGATGCGTTCTTACAGTTTAACGAGGAAGAAGTGCTGCATCATAAGGGGAAAGTGACGGCGGCCATCGCAAAAGCCTTTGCCGAGAGTGAATTTGAAAAATATCGTGTAATACAGGATCGGCTGTATCAGGGCAATTTTGACCGACTTGTAGCCAGCACTGTGGAAAAGGATTAAAACGCAGAAATGCCCGTTATCGGCCATGCAGCCAATAACGGGCATCTGTCATTCATATACGAGCTCAGTCAGGACGATTTCCTCCGCGCGGCTGCGGATGCTGTTCATGCGGCGCACCCATTCCATCTGGTCGGCGGCCTTGAGCGCTTTGGTCACACCCTCCCGCTGCATCATGGCGGTTTCGATGATCTCCAGACGTTCACGACAGGCTGTGTCTATTTCCTCCAGATGGGGAAACAGCTTTTCCGTAAGGACAAGCTGGTTGTAGAGACCGGGGCGATGATCCTTCAAGTATGTGCGGTGCATCCGGCCGTACTTGCCGATGTGGTATTCCTTCGTGTCCGACAGGACAATATCCGGAATGTAGTAGTCGCCGCATTCTGTATAGGTCAATTCCATATAAGTAGGCTCCTTTCATGGGAATGCTGGTGGACGGAGCAGTCTGGACCAGGGGCATTCCTCCCTTCGTCATGACCGTCTTTTCATTCGCCACAAATGAGCCTCAGTCATGATGTAATTTTCGGTGGAGTAATCCACCCTTTATAAAGTACATCATGCGGTTCTATCAAATTCGACTGAATAATCCTTTATGTTATAGCTCTGCATTTTTACAACTCCCTCCATAGTAGTTTTTCAAACTTGCTGGCGGCGGACGGTTCTCAAAACCGTCTCTGCGGACGGCAAGTCCACAGGGAATAACCGCATAAGCGGTGCAAGGGGGTGTAGCCACCTTGACGGAACGAAGTGACGCAACATTCTCGGTCATG
>ENA-OVFR01000577-OVFR01000577.1-human-gut-metagenome-genome-assembly--contig:-NODE-577-length-22214-cov-3.552868_pt1 | contig 22214 bp, 21 predicted proteins | sample MGYA00237762_ERZ505403 | MGnify/ENA primary metagenome ERZ505403 (study PRJEB26158, sample SAMN06016376) | human gut metagenome | biome: human gut; feature: ankylosing spondylitis patient; material... | reverse complement strand
GCAATGAGCGAGGGGAGACGCTGTGCACGTGCCGTGGATCTCTATCTAATGGGATCCACTGAAATGCCAGCTTTTCGCGCGTAGGAGTCGGAGACTGCCGAGATGGATAAAACTCGGCAGTTTCTCCACACTTTTCTTAGTGCGCCATCAGCGGCGAGACGAAAGCGTCCCACAGCAGTACGCACCACACGAAGATGCAGAACGTGAGTGCAAAGAGCACGGCACAGCTGCCGGCATCCTTGGCGTACTTGCTCATCGGATGAATTTCCGGCCCGATGCGGTCGATGGCGGCTTCCACGGCGGAATTCAGAAGTTCTGTCACGAGCAGAAACACGAGCGCGAAGACGGCAAAGAGCTTGAGCGTGAAGGCTGCCGGGATGAAAAAGAGGGCGACGAGTCCGACAACGGACAGAATGGATTCCTGCCGGAAAGCTTCTTCGGTTCGGAAGGCTTTGGCAAAGCCGTCGCGCGAGTAACGTGTGGCATTGATGAGGCGCCGAATGCCGGTTTTGCCTTTTAAGTCGCGTGCATCCTGAGGCATAGCAAAATTTCCTGCGTCAAAAGAGCGTCAAAAATTGCGGCCGGGGAACTCAATTCCACGGCCGCAAAACTGTGGCGTAAAAACCGAATTACTGAACCTTCTGAGCCAGTTCGCCGGCATCGTACTTGGCGGCCATCACAGAGAGCGAAAGAGGCTTGATGCGAGCGCCCTGACCTTCGCAGCCGAATTCAAGATAGCGGGTCTTGCACAGCTCGTAAGCGGCCTGACGGGCCTTCTTGAGGTATTCGCGCGGATCAAACTTTTCAGGGTGTTCGACGAGGAAGCGGCGAATCGCAGCCGTCATTGCCAGACGAATGTCGGTGTCGATGTTGACCTTGCGCACGCCGTGCTTGATGGCTTCCTGAATTTCGGAAACGGGCACGCCGTAGGTTTCACGCATATTGCCGCCGAATTCGCGGATTTCTGCGAGGTATTCCTGCGGCACCGAGCTTGAGCCGTGCATCACAAGGTGCGTGTTCGGAAGACGTTCGTGAATTTCTTTGACGCGCTGAATCGAGAGAATTTCACCGGTGGGCTTACGCGTGAACTTATAGGCGCCGTGGCTCGTGCCGATGGCAATTGCCAGAGCGTCAAGTTGCGTTTCGCGCACGAACTCCGCGGCCTGATCGGGGTCGGTGAGAAGCTGTTCGCGCGACATGGTAGCGTCCGTGCCGTGACCGTCTTCCTTGTCGCCCTTCATGGTTTCCAAAGAACCCAGGCAGCCCAATTCGCCTTCAACGGACACGCCGATGCAGTGGGCGTTTTCAACCACTCGGCGGGTGACGTCAACATTGTATTCGTAGGAGGAAATCGTCTTGCCGTCGCTCATGAGCGAGCCGTCCATCATCACGGACGTAAAGCCCATGCGCATGGCGATCTGGCAGACAGCCGGGCTCTGACCATGGTCCTGGTGCATGCACACCGGCACATCGGGCCAGCTTTCCACAGCGGCTTCAATGATGTGGCGAAGGAAAGCCTCACCGGCATACTTGCGGGCGCCGGCGCTAGCCTGCATGATGACCGGAGCGCCGACTTCGGCGGCAGCTGTCATGATGGCCTGAACTTGTTCAATGTTGTTGACGTTGAAGGCGGGAACGCCGTAACCGTTTTCCGCTGCATGATCAAGCAGCTGGCGCATGCTCACTAATGCCATGTCGTATTTGTCCTAAATTGTGGCGTGCCCTTAAAAGGAAAGGGCATCGCAAAACAAGCGTTTCCTAATAAACGCTCCATGGAGTTTGGGAAGCATTCTAGCAAGAGAGGATTTCGAACTTACGGAAAATTTGCAATCCGTCACGAGCCGACTGCTCAAATGCTTTCTGGTTTTTCCGTCAAACTTTTCGTGCGTGCGCGGCGTGTCCATGGGCAAGCGAATCGGCAACACGAACTTTGGAGACCCAAAGTGCAATGATCGAAAGCGTGACGCCGGCCAAGCACAGACCTACGGCCGTACACATCCAGAAGCCTTCGGCACGTAACGGTTGACCGAAGATGAGCGTGCCGTCAAAGGCAAAATAGTATCCGCCTCCTAAGCCCACGCCCCAGAGCATCACACCGTAGATGATCATCGGCAACATCGTGACACGATAGCCTCGCAGCGCAAAATTGGAAACTGTCTGTGCGGCATCGGTGATGTGGTAAATCATGCCGAAGACAAGCAGAGAAGCGGCAAGCGATGTCACAGCCGTTTCTTTGGAATAGAGCCCCAGCAGGAAGTTTTGACCGAAATACATAAAGGCGACCGAACAGGCGGCAATGCCCAAAGCAACCTTAAGGCCGCGAACGGTGATTTCACGAGCGGCTTTCGGACTGCCGGCACCAAGTGACTGACTTACCATCACGCACACGGCAATCGCGATTGAAAGCGGGATTTGGTAAAGCGTTGCCGTGATGTTGCCGACGATCTGATGGGCCGAGACATCTGTCGTGCCCAGGCGTGAGATGAAGATCGCCATGAGCGTAAAGGAACTCACTTCAAAAAAGATCGATAGGCCGATGGGAATGCCTAACTTGAGCTGCGTGAGTACGGCTTTGATCTGCGGCCAGAAAAAGCGTTCGGCGCGCATCTTGTCGTAGAAGGCGTCCTTTTTGTAGATGACGATGTAGCAGATGAGCGCAAGCCATGCGTCGACAGCAAGCGACAACCCGGCACCCGCTCCGCCCAGAGCGGGAAAACCGAGCCATCCGTACATGAAGATGCAGTTGAGCGGAATCTTGCAGGCGAGCATCAAAAGGCTCACGTACATCGTCACGCGAGGGCGGCTCACCGCCGCATTCAGAGCAATGAAGCTTCGGGAGACGATGGACGCGAAAATACCCGGCGCGGAAAAGACGAGAAAGAGCGAGGTCATGCGAGCGACTTCGCCTGAGACCCCGCCGAATTTCGTCCAAAAATCCGTTTGCAGCAACAATACGCAGCCGATGATGCCCAGCAGAATTGCCAGCCACAGGTTTTGAGAAAGTTCAAAGCCGATTGCTTTGTAATTGCGTGCGCCGTAGTGGTGACCGACGATGGGGGAGAGCCCCTGCAAAATGCCCACCAGTCCGAAAAGAACCATGACGGACGTCGCACCGCCCAAAGCGACGACGGCAAGGTGCTCTTTGCCGAGGTTGCCGGTCATCAAGGTGTCGATTGTGGCTGCGCCCATCAACGCCAGATTGGCGATGAAGATCGGGGCGGAGAGTTTGGCAAGCGCCCCGAGGCTGACATCGGGCTCGGCGGCGTGGTGCGGAACGATTTCAGGGTTTTTGTCGTTGGATTTGACGGCTTCGCTCATACGAAAAAAGACTCGAGGAAAGGCAATCCGGGCGAAAGGAGGCGCCTTTGGAAGACTCCTCAAACCTTCGGCGTCGATATCCCACAGGTTGAATCGACGTTCGGGTTGCTGTGCTGAGGATTCTACGCAGAATTGCTTAGAAGACGTGGATTTTTGCGAAGAAAATGCCTCGCGGACTAAAATGCTATCAAAAGAATTACTATCTTTAAAAATAGTAATTTTCGTGATAGTAAATTTTTCGGAATCCAAGTATGTATACATTCATCGGTCGAGACAAAGAACTTTGCACGCTGCAGACGGCCTACGAATCGGATCGCTCCGAGCTGGTCGTAGTCTACGGACGCCGTCGCATCGGAAAGACCGCGTTGCTGACGCAATTTTGCAAGGACAAAGCTGGCGTCTACTTTGCCGCCAAACGACAGGACGATGCGGGTCAACGGCAGGATTTCAACGAAACGATGAAACGGGCCGGTGCGCCGGTTTCCAGAATGCTCGAGACGCTGCCCAATTGGGAGGCCGGTTTCCGTCAGTTGGCGGCGTTACCAGGAAGCGGCAAGAAGGTGATGGTGCTCGATGAGTTTCCGTATATGGCTGAAGGTAATCCGACGTTGCCATCGCTTTTGCAGCATCTGTGGGATCACGAGCTGCAGTCGGCAAATGTGATGATCGTTCTGTGTGGCAGTGCGCTCTCTTTCATGGAAAAAGAAGTGCTTTCCGAAAAAAGCCCGCTTTTTGGGCGCGCTACGCGCACCGTCAAGGTTGATCAGATGCTCTTTGACGATGTGCGTCATTTTTTTCCTCAGTACGACGCGGCTGATGCCGTGCTTGCTTATTCCGTACTGGGCGGAACGCCGTACGCGCTGAACTGTTTTGATCCGAACCGTTCGGTCGAAGAAAACATACGCGAGCAATTGCTCTCGCCAAGCGGCCGACTGTGGGATTATCCGACGCAGCTTATCGCGCAGGAGTGTCGGGAGCCCGGGCGCTTCAACGACATCCTGAGGACAGTAGCCACAGGAAGCCATCGATTTTCCGAGATTGCATCAAAGACGGTTATTCAGTCGCCCAATCTGCCGCGCTACTTGCGCTCGCTTGCCGAGATGGGTTTTGTTGAGCGATCGTTTCCTGCCGATCAAAGTTTTAAGGAGAAGGCCAACAGTCAGCGAGGGTTATACGACATCGCGGACAATTTGGTAGCGTTCTGGTACCGCTATGTCTGGCCCAATTTCAGCGTTTTGAACATGGGAGGCGCTGAACTCGTCTGGAAGCATCAGGTTGCTCCCAGGCTCAACGAAATCGCGTCCTTTCCTTTTGAGGAAGTCTGCCGGCAGTATTTGGAAAAGCTCAATCTCAAGGAGAAGTTACCTTTTGCCGCGAGCCGCATCGGTCGCTGGTGGGATAAAAACGAGGAGGTTGATATTCTCGCGGTTCCGTTTGAAGGCCGCGCGCGGCTATTTGGCGAGTGCAAGTTCCGGCAGTCGGAATTTGCGCTCGGTGACTATGTGAGGCTCAAAAAGAAGGCGCAAGCAGTGCCGCACGAACAAGCGCACTACGTTCTGTTTTCCAAGTCAGGATTTGCGCCCGGCCTGAAACTATTGGCTCAGGATCCAAACGAACATCTGACGCTCGTGACTTTGGACGAGGTTGCCGACAGCGTGGAGAAGAGCTTTAGCTGAGTCGGCAAGCTCAGCGCGGCGTCAATCTTCGAGCCCAACCAGGTCGTCTACGCCGCGGTGGGCAACCGGCTCAATTCGGTGCAGGCCCGGGTTTTCGTGGCTGTATGCTTGGCCGCTTACAATGGCGCGCAAACCTTCGAAGTCCATGATCTGAACGTGCTTTTGATTGACGATGATCAGGTTGTCGTGCGAGAAGCGGCTCAGAACGCGGCTCACCGTTTCGAGTTTGAGGCCTAAGTAGGAGCCGATTTCGGCTCGCGTCATGCGCAACACAAATTCGCTGCGGGAGTAGCCGCGCTGCTCGAAACGCTGCGAGAGATTGAGGATAAAGGCAGCCAGACGCTCTTCGGCATGCATCGAACCCAACAGCAGCATCACGCCGTTTTGGCGCACGATTTCCATGGCAAGCAACTTTTGGAAGTGCTGGCTCATGGAGAACATGTTTTGCGTAACTTCAAGAAGCTTGTCGTAAGGAAGGATGCACACTTCCGTGTCTTCAAGTGCGATCAGATCGCTCGAGTAGACCATGCCGGCCAGGCCGTCGAGACCGACGATGTCGCCCGACATATGAAAGCTCGTGACTTGTTCGCGACCGTCGGAACTGGTGACGGCGCTCTTGAGAAATCCCAGACGGATGGCATAGAGCGCATCAAAGCGGTCGCCCGCGCGATAAAGCGCCTCACCTCGGCGCACACGCTTTCGGGTGCTCACCAACTCTTCAAGCCGTTCGATTTCTTTGAGAGTGAGGCCGAGAGGCAGGCACAATTCGCGCAGGTTGCAGTTGGAGCACGCCACTCGAAGCGTTGCCATGTTGATCGTGGGGTTGTTGAGCATAAGAGTCGATCGCAAACAAAACGGCCCGGGTCGTCAGCCCACGGCAAAGACGCCTTGCTGCTTATGCGGAAATCGGATCGGGCGAGGCGGAAAGCAAATTTCGGACTTGAAAGGGCGTGCAATGCTAATGAAAGAATAATCTCCAGCGTTTACACTGCCGCCAGCATCCGAAGCCCGTCCGCAAGGAAGGCCGACAACCGAAGACCGCCGGCAGCCAGGTGAACTTTGCCCCTAAGAGCAGAGCCGATTCAGGCCGGCAGTAAACTGTCGTCGAAACATTTGATTGTTATCAAAAGTTTCGTGAATTGCTGAATCATAACAGGTAAGTTTGCGTTTTGTCATAGAAATTTCCGAGGTTTCTCAATATGGATTTCGACCCCACACGTGCCGGCGTAGAGCTGCCCGATGAAGCTCTTTTGAAGAAATTCGATGTTCCCGCACCGCGCTACACGTCCTATCCGACGGCCGACCGATTCCATGGCCGCATCACGCCTGAGGATTACCAGGCGGCGCTTGCCCGCCGCGAAAAGGCAGCCAAGCCCGCCAAGCTTTCGCTTTACTGCCATATTCCGTTTTGCAACGACGTTTGCTTTTACTGCGGCTGCAACAAGATCGTCACGCGAGATCATTCGCGTTCTGCCGCCTACATCAAGACGCTTTTGAAGGAAGCCGATCTTGCCAAAGAACATCTCACGGGAATTAAAACGCTCGAGCAGCTGCACTGGGGCGGCGGCACGCCGACCTTTTTGAACGACGACGAAATTCTCGAACTGATGGCCGGTCTCAATGCACGCTTTCCGTTTGAGGAAGGCGGCGAATTTTCGATCGAGGTCGATCCGCGTAGCTGCCCTCCGACCAAGATCAAGACGCTTCGCAAGGCGGGCTTCAACCGCATGAGCCTGGGCGTGCAGGACTTCAATCCGGACGTGCAGAAAGCCGTCAATCGCATTCAGCCTTTCGAGATGACCAAGGAAGTGCTCGAAAGCGCTCGAGCCGAAGGGTTCGGCTCGATTAACATGGACCTTATTTACGGTTTGCCGCGTCAGACGCGTGAAACGTTTGCCCGCACGATCGAGCAGGTGATTGAGCTTTCGCCCGATCGCATCGCGCTCTATCACTACGCGCACCTGCCCAACATCTTCAAGCCTCAGCGCCGCATCATTCCTGCGGAACTGCCCGGAGCGGCCGAACGCGTCAACATCATGTTCGACGCGATCAAGACGCTCACGAGCCATGGCTACCGCTACATCGGCATGGATCACTTCGCCAAGGAAACCGATGAGCTCTCGATTGCTCAGGTCAACGGCACCATCCAGCGCAACTTCCAGGGCTACTCCACACGAGCCGAGTGCGACATGGTGGCCTTGGGACCGAGCTCGATTTCGTTCGTCGACGGCCTATACGCATGCAACCCTCGCGAAATCGAACCTTGGAGCGAAGCGATCGAGTCGGGCAAGCTTGCGACCTGCCGCGGCTTTGATCTCAACGACGACGACAAGTTGCGCCGCGCCGTCATCATGACGATCATGTGTCGCTTTGAACTCGACAAGCGGGAAATCGAAGAGGAATTCGGCATCAAGTTCGACGAATACTTCGCCTATGAAATGAAGAAGCTTCAGGCATACGTCAAGCACGAGCTTGCCGAACTCACGGCCGACAAGATCATCGTTTCGCCCAAGGGCAAGATCTTTGTGCGTGCAGTGGCGATGCAGTTTGATCGCTACCTGCGCGAATCTGATCGCGCAGGCGGCTACTCCAAGATCGCCTGACGAAGAAAGATGTGGATATGGGCCTGTTCCTCCTTTTTGTTCCGAGTCGTTAAACTCTCTTTGAAAAAGGAGGATGGACCCTTTTCCGACGCGTTCTTGACGGAGATGATTTCATGCAGAAGTTTTTACCGGTAAAACTTGCGGTGTTAGCTGCCGCAGCTCTGTTGCTTACGGGATGCCCTACGGCACAAAAAGCTCAGGAGGGTGAAGTTCAACAGCAGGCTCAGGCAAGCAAAGGGAAAATCGATACCATTTGTGTCGTTCGGCATCAGAACGCGCAACTGGGTAATGAAAAGCTTGTTAAAGCCATTGAGGCCGGGTTGCAGCACACGGGTGTCAAGACGCGGGTTGTGGAACACAATCAGGTTCCCGCTGACTGCCGGTTGTGTCTCTTTTATGGTGTGACGACGGACGACAAGGTCGCGAAGTCGTTTGATTTCCAGGCGGTGATTGACGGTAAGGCGTTGCAGCGCGGCTCCGGTCCCGTGCAGCCCGACGGCAATATCAAGCTTGAGACGGTGGCACAATATGCCGCCAACTACCTGCAGAGCTTGGTCAATGCGAGTAAGCAAAAGGAAGCTCAGCAAAACGGTTCTGAGCCCTGACAGGCTTTAGCTTGCCGGCTTGCGATTTGTCCCGGAATGAAGTCGCCGCAGGGAGAAGTGTGCGGCGGCTTTTTCTTTAGAAACAGCGCGAGACGAAAACCGAGATCCCAGTCGACGACACAAATGACGCAGAGCACAACTTTTTATTGGTACGACTACGAGACGTTTGGGCTCGATACGGTGCGCGATCGACCGGCGCAGTTCGCCGGGATGCGTACGACTTTGACCTTTGAGCCGACGGCAGAGGCCGACTTGTTTTATTGCCGTCCTTCAATGGAGTACCTTCCCAACGTGATGGCCTGTGTCATTACGGGTATCACCCCGCAGGAAGCCTCTGACAAGGGGATGGCCGAAGTGGATTTTGCCAAGCGTGTTTTTAAGGAACTCAATACCCCGGCAACCATTTCGGTGGGTTACAACAGCATCGGGTTTGACGACAAGGTCAATCGCTCGCTTTTCTGGCGTAACTTGCTTGATATGTACAGCCATGTCTGGCGCAACGGCTGCTCTCGTTGGGACTTGTACCCGTTTGTGCTTGCCGTCTGGGCGCTTCGCCCTGAGGGCGTCGTCTGGCCCAAGGTACGCAGCAACGATCCCGAAAAGCCTGATCGTCACACTTTTAAGCTTGAAAAGCTGACGGCCGCCAACGGAATTGAGCACAGTCACGCGCACGATGCATCAAGCGACGTGGCGGCAACTGTGGCGCTTGCGCGATTTTTGGCCGATAAAAAACAGCGCTTGTGGCAGTGGGCCCTGAACAACAGAAGTAAGCTTAAGATTGCCGAGGCGCTCGATACCGGTCGCCCCTGTTTGTGGGTTGATCCGAGAGCCGGGCAGGAACGCGGTTTTTTGCGTTTTGTGATGCCGGTGGCCCGCAATCCGGAAAACCAAAATGAATACTTCGTTTGGGACTGCAGAGAAAATCCCGAAGAGCTTACGGGACTGGATCCCGAAACAATCGCTCGCCGAGCGTTTGCACCTGCCTCCATGCGGCAAGAGGGGGAAGAGCCTCTGGCCTTGCGGCGTCTTCGCATCAACGAGTGTCCGTTTGTTTGCTCCGATCTGCGTGTGGCGTCGAACTCGGTCTGCGAGCGATTCCGCATCAATCTGCAGACAGTCGTGGATAACGGCGAAAGGCTCACACGCCTGCATGGTTTGATTGAAGGTCCGGTTCTGCAGGCTTGGCAGGTATTTGATGAAAATAATAAAACGCGCTTTGCGACAGAAGGCCCCAAAGATGCGGAAGCGGCTCTCTACGACGGTTTTGTAAACGATGCCGATCGTGCGCGTGCCCAAGGACTTTTGAATCTCGACTTTGAAACGATTGCCGAACAGGTCCACGAGGGACGACTGTACTTTGACGACGATCGCTTAAACGAGTTGCTTTTCCGCTTGCGTGCGCGCTGTGCGCCGCAGACCTTGAACGAATCCGAAAAGGAAAAGTGGCTGACCGAATGCCGTAAACGTCTGACGCAGGACGGCGTCGCACCGATGACACTCGAAGCATATTTCGAAGAGATCGATTCCGTGCGTGATCGCTATGAAACGCTCCTAAACGAAGGCAGCATCACGGAAGAACGCTATGAAGCCATTGAAGAGACGCTTTCAGCTTTGTACGACTGGGGCGATCAAGCGGCCGAATACGCTGAGGTGGAAGGTTAACGAAAAGGAGAGGAGCAATGAGTATCAAATGCGCATTTTTGGGACTCGGCGTCATGGGCTATCCCATGGCTGGCCACTTGGTTAAAAAAGGCTTTGATGTGACCGTCTACAACCGCACGACCGCTAAAGCCCAAAAGTGGGCGCAGGAGTATGGTGCGGGCTATAAAGCAACGGCTTTTGAAGCGGTTGAGGATGCCGATTTCGTATTTGCGTGTTTGGGTAACGACGACGATGTGCGAAGTGTCGTGCTCGGAGAACAAGGCGCCTTTGCCGGCATGAAATCTGGAGCCGTCTTCGTGGATCACACGACTGACTCGGCTGATCTCGCTCGTGAGCTTTTTACGGCGTGCAAGGCCCGTGGTTTGGGCTTTCTGGATGCTCGGGTGTCGGGAGGGCAAGCCGGTGCCGTCAACGGCATTCTCACCGTGATGGTAGGCGGAGAGGCCGACGTCTTCGAAAAGGCCAAGCCCGTAATTGACTCATATGCATGCAACGTCACGTATCTCGGTGAGGCCGGTAGCGGGCAGTTAGCCAAAATGGTTAACCAGATTGCCTTGGCAGGAGCCGTGCAAGGGTTGTCGGAAGCGGTTGCGTTTGGCATGAACGCCGGCTTGGATATGAAAAAGGTGCTGAAGGTACTCGAAAAGGGAGCGGCTGGCTCCTGGCAGATGGCCAACCGCGGCGAAACGATGGTGGACGACAAATTCGATTTCGGTTTTGCCATTGACTGGATGCGCAAGGATCTCGGCATTGCGATGGCCGAAGCCAGACGTAACGGTTCGTCGCTTCCCGTGACAGCGCTGGTTGATCAGTTCTACGGTGAACTGCAGGCAATGGGGGCGTCGCGAATGGATACCTCTTCGCTGATCAAACGTCTGCCGCGTAAAAAAGCATAGTTGACCGCCGTCTCGTTTCTTTCGGCCCGCTTCGAAGCTTGTTTTCGTTGCGGGCTTTTTGTTGCTCTAGGCTAGGTAAAACTCTCTAAACGCTTTGCTTTTTTGTCAAAGAAGCAACGATTTTCGAGTGAATTCTGCTCATCGTTGCGAAATGAGAATAATTCTTATTACAATTCGCAACGATTCAAGACGGTTCGATAGGTCCGGAAAAAACGCTTCTTGCCGTCGCTTCTTCCTACTTTTAAAGAGACAACAAATGACCAAATTCAAGACAACGCTTCTGGCGATGGCGGTGAGCGCCGCCGCCTTCTCGGTTCAGGCAGCTCAGGTTTCGCTTTACGGTTCGGTTTCAACGGGGGTGCTCTACCAGAACCAGGCTTCCTTGTCAGGAGGAATTGATCAGGAAAACCAAGAAAGCAAAGATTCTTTTTCGATGGAAAGCGGTTTCTGGGGCGATTCCATCTGGGGCATTACCGGTGAAGAAGATATCGGCAACGGTTGGACTGTCGGCTTTACGCTCGAAAACGAGTTCGGTTCGGACACGGGTGAAATGGCTTCGGATGGCACGATTTTTGACAGTCAGGCCTATCTGCGCATCGGCAATGACAAAGTCAATTTTGCCTTCGGCAACATCGGCGGTCTGGCAAGTGCCGGCGGCGACTTTGACCTGATCTGCGGATTTGACCCGATGGAAGCCTTTGTCGGTGTGGCAGGTCTCGGCGCTTTTGCCTCCAAGGACTACGCCAGCGGCAACATGGCTGTTGTCGAAGTGACGCCGATGGAGGGCTTCAAAGTTTCTCTGATGGGCAACACCGGTGATGACGACTCCAGTGAGGCGAAGTGGTCGGATCGGGACCACTACTACGGTTTGGGCGTGTCCTATGAAAGCGGTCCGCTGGCGCTGGCGGCGATTGCAGAAATGCGCAAATACGATCGCGCAGCTGATTGGGCAGACAACGATGATTCCTGGACCTTCACAGTGGCGGCTGCGTATGACTTTGAAGTAGTCCGTCCGAGCTTTGTGTATCAACACGCCAGCAAGACGCGCGAATTTGCGGCAGGAGAGATCTCTGACGCCGCTTATAACTTCGACAGTTTCATGCTTGGCGCCACGGCTCCGCTTGGACAGGGCACGCTGCGCGCTTCCATTCAGTACGTCAAGGGTGAAAACGATGCGGTGTCTGACGAAGAGGGCAGTGCCACGATTCTCGGTCTGGCCTATACCTATGACATGAGCAAGCGTACGACGCTTTATGGCGCTGCGTTCTACTCGGTCGGCGGCGACGGCCTTGACAAAGATCTCGGAACAAATGAAATGGCGTTCGGTTTGATGGATCGTGCCGAATACAACAGCGTCGGTTTCGGCGTGGGTCTCGTCCACACGTTCTAAGCGCATAACGACGCAATGAAGGTGTAAACCGATTCGCAAATCAAAAAGAGCCGGGGCCCTTGATGTCACGGCTCTTTTTGCAAATCTGAGCGGCGACGAACATTCTTTTGATGCGAACGAGAATTACTAATTTTCAAGCTCTCTTGTCGTTTTCTTCGCTGCTAAGCGACGTCAGGAAACAAGTGTCAATGTTTGAGGCGCTGATTCATTGTTGAAAATACTGATTGATAACCGTTCTCATTGAGATTGAGAAAAGGTATCATTCGCATTGAATTTATCCAACGTTGATGACTTCGGATCGCTCGGTGAGCGATTTCGGTGCCACCACAAACGCAAAAGCAATGAACAAAGAACGAACAATTCGCAAGCTCACGCAACTGAAAATCGAAGAACCCGGCATCGTTGCCAAGGTCAAGCTTCCGGCTCCCGAGGCGGCTCGTCTCGATGAACTTGGATTGCATGTGGGCAGTTCGGTTCGCGTGTTAAGCGGTGCGGTCAACGAGAGCATCTTGATTGCTGTCGGGGACAGCCGCATCGGCGTGAACTTCGACGTTGCTCAGAAAATTTACGTGTACTGAGAGCCGCTCAATTGCGACTGAAAAGCAAGCGGCTCGGAACAAGGGACAGGCAAACCATGTTGTTAAAGGAACTTTCTCCCGGAACCAAGGGAACGATTGTCGGCTATGACAAAAAGGCGCCGGAATACCGCCGGCGTTTGCTGATGCTCGGTGCAACACCGGGAACAGCATTTGAGGTGGTGCGCGTGGCTCCGCTGGGCGATCCGGTTGAGATTCGCGTGCGCGGCAGCTTTATCAGCGTTCGAAAGGACGAAGCCGCCATTATGGAAGTGCGCCTGGATTGAGTTGGGGATTGCAATATGAAAAACATCATCTGTATTGTCGGCAATCCGAATTGCGGCAAGACAACGCTTTTTAATGCCCTGACGGGCTCGAAACAAGAAGTCGGCAACTGGCCGGGCGTAACCGTCGATAAGAAAACCGGCCGCTATAGCTTTGAAGGCAACGACGTAGAGATTGTTGACCTTCCCGGCATTTATTCCATTACGCCGGCTTCGACTTCCGGTGAAGACGAACGCATTGCACGTGACTACATCCTCACGGATGAAGCGCAGGCGGTGATCAACATCGTTGATGCCTCCAACCTGGAACGCAACCTTTATCTGACGGCCCAACTCATCGAAATGCGCGTGCCGATGGTCGTTGCCGTCAATATGCTCGACATTGCCAAGAACCACAAAATTGAGGTGGATTTGAAAGCGCTGCAGCAGGCACTCGGTTGCCCTGTTGTGGGACTGGTGGCAGCGCGTGAACAGGGTGTGCGTGAACTGCAAAAAACGGTTGCGGAATTTTTAAAGAATCCTCAATTGCCGCCGATGAACGTTTCTTTCGACGAGCGCATTGAGAAGGCTCGTGAAGCGATTACTCAGGGACTGCGCAAAGAAGGCGTGGAACGTCCCGAATGGTTCGCGTTGCAGCTCGTTGAAGGTGCTCCGGGAATTGAAGACAAGCTTCCCACAGAAGCCTACGCCAAGGTTAAGAAGATTGTCGATGAGGTGAATGCCGCTTATGACGGCGACGCCGATATCGTGGTTGCCGACGCTCGTTACAGCTTTGTCAACCGCATCACGCAAAAAGCGCTGATTCGGCACGGCGAAATGAGCAATACGATGACCGACAAGATTGATCTGGTGGTACTCAACCGTTGGTTGGGGCTGCCGATTTTCCTGGCGATCATGTACGTGATGTTCCTCTTTACGCAGAACCTCGGCGGCGCTTTTATTGACTTCTTTGACATCACGTTTGCCGGCATCTTTGTCGACGGGTTCGGTCGCCTGCTTGAGGCAGTCGGCACGCCCGAATGGCTTAAGGTCTTGCTCGCCGACGGTATCGGCGGCGGTATTACAACGGTTTCGACCTTTATTCCGCCGATCTTCTTCCTATTCCTGTTCCTCGCCATGCTTGAGGACTCGGGTTACATGGCCCGTGCCGCGTTCGTGATGGACCGCGTGATGCGCGCTCTGGGTCTGCCCGGCAAAGCCTTCGTACCGTTGATCGTGGGTTTTGGCTGCAACGTCCCCGCCATTATGGCTACTCGTACGATGGATAAGGCAACCGACCGCATCATCACCATCATGATGGCTCCCTTCATGAGCTGCGGCGCTCGCATGCCGGTGTATGTTCTGTTTGCGACGGCGTTCTTCCCGACCAAGGGCCAGAATCTGGTGTTCGGCATCTATGTGATCGGCATCATTGCCGCCATCATCACGGGCTTTTTGATCAAGCGCGTGGTGCTGCCCGGTGAAGTTTCCGCCTTCGTGATGGAAATCCCGCCGTACCACATCCCGACGGTTAAGGGCGTCATGATGCGCACCTGGGATCGCCTGAAGTCATTCCTCAATCGTGCCGGCAAAGTGATCGTTGTGATCTGCGCCGTGCTGGGTTTCTTGAACAGCTGGGGTACCGACGGTTCGTTTGGCAATGAGGACTCCGAAAAGTCGGTTCTCTCTGAAATCGGCTACACGATCGCTCCGGTGCTCTCGCCGATGGGTGTAACGCAGGAAAACTGGCCTGCTGCTGTGGGTGTGTTTACCGGCATCTTTGCTAAGGAAGCCGTGGTCGGTACACTCAACTCGCTCTATGACCAGATGGCGCGCGACAAGAATGCCGAGGCTGCGGGCGAAGACGGTGCCGCTCCTGCTGAAGAAGAAGCTGACGAAGGTTGGTCGCTCGGCGCCATTCTCTCGGAAGCCGGCGGCACGATTGTTGACAATCTGGCTGACCTGGGCGGAGCCTTTACCGATCCTCTTGGTATTGCCGTGGATGATTTGTCGGATACGGCAGCGGCTGCGGAATCTCAGGAAGTGACGGTGACGACCATCGACATGATGCAAAAGCTCTTCGGCTCTCAGCTTGCCGCCTTTGCATACCTGATGCTCGTGTTGCTCTACATGCCTTGCGTGGCGGCCATTGCGGCGGTCTATCGTGAAGCCGGTGCAGCCTGGACATTGTTCCTTGCGGCCTGGACGACGGTTCTTGGATACTCCACAGCCACCATTGTCTACCGTGTGGGTACGTTTGCTCAGGATCCGCTTTACGCGACCGTGGCCATCGTGATTTCGCTCGGCCTTTTGGCTTCGCTTCTGATCTTCATGCGCAATTACGTGAAAAACAATCGCGGTAAGGGTCCGAAGGTGATCCCGATTGCCGTGGCGCAGCCCTCTTAATCAGCCAACATTAGAGTTTCGGAGGACAAAACTCCGAAGCATCTGACCGACCGCATCCGATACTCAGACCTGAGACTCACCGTCGGATGCGGTCTTTTCTTGCACGCAAAACAAGGACACAGTATGAGTCTTTTGATGGATATTCAGGATTATTTGCGCCGTTACGGAACGGCCACGCAACTGGAACTTGCGCAGCAGCTTCGCACGACGCCCGAGATGGTGGAAATGATGGCGGAGACTTTGCGAGCCAAAGGAAAGGTGCGGTTCACGAAAACGATGCCGGCTTGTGTGAGCGGTGCTTGCTCAGGATCATGCGCCCAGGCACCGAAGCATGACGAAGGAAAGCGAGTGCCGGTGCGCGTCTATGAGTGGATTGGCGTCAAGTCCTAACGTGGATTCGGCGCCAACTTGCTATAGCAGATCGTTGAGTAGCGTGGAAGGCGGCGTTTGAGAAAGCGGATCGAGCCAGTTTTCGTATTTCAACCCCATGTCGGCATAAAGCTCGAAACCGGCTCGACGATCGCCGGAGACAAGCACAAAGTCGCGGGACAGTGCCTGTCCGGCAATCAATGCGTCTTGAAACGACAACGTTCGGCCAATTCGACGAGAATGATCGTAAAGCTTGGCGGCGGCTTCGGCGTCTTCTTTGGTAAAAGGTTCGATCAGAATCGATGACTCAAGTTTTTCGAAAACTTTGAGATACATCTTGGCCTTATGAATCATCACTCCCTCGGGACTTATTCTCAGAATTCCGTGGTAAATCTCCATCCAGCTCAAAGAAGATGTAAACAGTTCGCCGTTGGTATGTTTCGCAAGATAGCTGTTAAGAATGGCCGACGTGTCGTTGGCTGCGGCGATCAAAATATTCGTGTCCAGCAGATATGACTTCACTTGAAGAGCTCCTTGGGATTCCAAGGTTCTCTTGGTTCGATTTCGAGAGGTTCCCAATCGTCGCCGAGCTCTTGTCTGAGCTGAGCCATTTCGTGCATAAAGAGTTGAAGACTGTTACTGAAGCCCTCGGGTAGATCAGGTTTCGGCTTGAGAATAATTTCTCCAGTATCCGGATTGCGGCGGATCCAGACTTCTTTGGTGTCGAAACGAAATTCCTTCGGCAGCCGCACGGCCTGACTGCGGCCGGACATGAAGACTTTTGCGGTTTTTCTCATTGTCTTGCTCAGAAGATATATCAATGATATATGCCGAAGTGTAGCAAAGACAGCGAATGATGAGTCTGGATAGAGCGATTTCGCCGTAGAATCCTTCGGCTTGTAATGATTTCAAAAGGACTTCAAGATGGCCGGTGGCTTTGCAGACAAGAAGGCGTTGGTACTTTTTTCGGGGGGACAGGATTCCACGACATGCTTGGCGTGGGCGCTGAAAAACTTCAAGGAAGTGGAAACCGTCGGTTTTGACTACGGTCAGCGTCACACGGCCGAGATCACTTGCCGTAAGCATATCATCGAGACCATTGAAGACGTTCTGCCTTTCGCCGAGGGACGCTTTGGTCAGGATCACATGATCGACATGAAGGTGTTGGGGCAGATTTCCGAGTGCTCATTGACGCGTGAGATCGAAATCGAGTTCGAAAAAGACGGCGTTCCCAACTCCTTTGTTCCCGCACGCAATCTTCTTTTCTTCACGTTTGCCTCTGCCATTGCCTATCGCCGCGGTGGCTCTGTTCTCGTGGGCGGCATGTGTGAAACCGACTACTCGGGCTACGCCGACTGCCGGGACAACACGCTAAAGAGCCTGCAGGTCTCGCTATCGCTCGGTTTAGATCGACAGATCGTGATTGAAACGCCGTTGATGTGGCTCACGAAGGCAGAAACCTGGCAGCTGGCGCACGACCTCGGTGGTGACACCTTTGTGGAGTTTGTACGCACTCAGACGCACACCTGCTATATGGGTAACCACGACGTGCTCCATGAATGGGGCTATGGATGCGGCGAGTGCCCGGCCTGTAAGCTACGTCAGGACGGCTGGGAAAAGTGGGTCAAAAATCGGCAACACGCTCAATGACGAGTTTGGATTTTAAGTCCGAGATGTAGCTTTCGACAGTCGTCACGAAAATCGGATATACAAATGACACGGGCCGGAAATTCCGGCCCGAAATGTATCAGTGATTGCGGAAGCGCTGTCTGGGATTGACGGCGTCCGGATTGGCGGCTTGGGAGAGCGTCCAGCGCGGTTTGGCAGAAAAACTCCAACGCTTGCAGGCGTTTTGGAGTTCTTCTTCACTCATGCGTTGCAAACGCATCATGCCGGCTACGGCAATCATGGCGCCGTTATCGGTACACAGGCGCTGAGGCGGGAAGAAGACGTGAGCGCCGCGCTTGCGGCAGGCTTCAATAAGGCTGGCTCGGAGCGTCTTATTGGCGGACACGCCGCCCGCCACCACCAACTGTTTGATTCCTGTCGTTCTGATGGCTTTGACGGCTTTGGTGGTGAGCACTTCGGCCACGGCTTCCGTAAACGCCAGAGCCAGATCGGAGCGGAACTGGGGATCAGAGGGATCCTTGGCATCGTTGACGGCTGTTAAGACGGCAGTTTTTAGGCCCGAAAAGCTCATATCAAGTGACTGCGAATGCAGCATTGGACGCGGCAGTTCAATGGCTCCCGGCGTTCCTGATTCTGCCAAGCGAGAAACAGCAGGACCGCCCGGATAGCCTTCGCCTAGCAATTGGGCGGTTTTATCAAACGCTTCGCCAGCCGCATCGTCCAGTGTTTCGCCCAACAACTCGTAACTGCCGAAGGCATTGACGCGCATGAATTGCGTGTGTCCGCCGCTGACCAAAAGCGCAATAAACGGAAATTGTGGGGCGGGATCAGCCAGACAGGCTGACAGCAGATGGCCTTCCAGGTGATGTACACCTACGACAGGAATGCCTAAGGCGTAGCCGATGGCGTGCGCAACGGATGAACCAACCAGAAGTGCACCTGCCAACCCTGGACCTTCGGTAACGGCGACGGCATCAATGTCTTCTTTCTGAACGTTAGCGCGTGACAGAACGTCGTCAATCAACACCAACGCACGGCGGATATGGTCGCGGCTTGCGAGTTCCGGCACCACACCGCCGTAGGCTCGATGCATATCGATTTGAGTGTAGACGGCGTCGGCCAACAGCCCTTTTTCGCTGTCGATTAATGCAACGCCGGTTTCATCACACGAGCTTTCAATGCCGAGAACTTTCATAAGAACAAAGAATTAAAAAGAAAAAGCGTTGCCATTCTAGCCAGAGCGATTCATTTCCGCTCTGTTATGTGAAGAGCAGATCATCTACGGTGAGGACGAGGCGGAGGCGGGGGAGGAGGCATCATCATCGGGCCCCACATAAACGGCCCCCACATGAAGCGATCGTTGTAGAGCCGTTCAGTTTCCAACTCGGCTTGCAACTGAGCTTCGCGTCTCTTCGAGAGCTGAAGAGCGTTTTGCAAATCTTTTTCCAAACCCGGAGCGTCCGAGGGACGCTTCATAACGTATCGGAATTGGTAACCGTCTCCGCAAAGCACGATCGGGTTGGGAGAGGCGACTTTGGCGCCCGAGGGCCACGTGTAGGTCACTCCCAGAATGCGCGCACAGCCGTCAGGACCTCGGGAGGCATCCAAGTCATCATTGGAAAAGGAAACAGAGACGGGAGTCACGCCGTATTTCTGCCCGGCAATCGTCGTGACCTCAGCACCTTCCAGATCACTCTCAAAGATCACGGTTGACGAGCAACCGCTCAGGATCAGAACTGAAAGTGCAGCAACAAGAATCGGTAAGCGCATGACTAACCTTTTTGGACGGAATGTTGCCTTCAATTGTAGAGGTCACAAAGCAGAGTCGAGTATCTGAATTGCAAAGCGTTGTTGCTCACCAATATATTTTGGTGTGAATAAGAAGAAGGTTCTTCACAGGTTTTGTGAATAAGTGAGTGTACTGGGTGTCTCGGTCACTGATTTGTAATAAATTTTACGGCATGCCTAAAAATTAAGCACGGAGACTTTGATGTTTGAACAGACGGAAATCACCGGATACGAAAAGCCCTCTGAGGCTTCGGAGAGTTCCGAACTTTTCAGAGGGCTCAATGTTCAGCTAAGGGCTGAACGCGCTGTAATCAAGCTTGAGAGCTGATTAGAAGCGGTGACGCAGGCCAACGTAAAGGGTGTAGGCGGACGGATCACCTTCAACCTTGGTAGCACCGGTCTTGCGTTCCCAGTTATCCTGCATGTAGGAAGCCACAGCGTACACGTCGGTGCGCTTGGAGAACGGATAGTCGTAGCCAACGCTCACGACATAGCGCTGAAGATCAATGCTGCCGTCGACGTTGGCGTCTTCGTAGCTGTCAGCCGATTCAGCATCGGTATAGCCGATACCGAACATCGCCTTGCCGCCCCAGAGGGGAGCATCGCCCGTCAACGTGATGCCATAACCCTTGACCTTGTCAGCCGTGTTAACGACGCCATCAATCGCGTTAACAACGCCGCTGAACTTGGAGAGCTTCACTTCGTCGAAGTACTGAGCGCCAAGGTAAACCTTAACAACTTCAAAGTCGTAGCTGCCGCCCAACGTAACAGTCAGACTGTCGTCAACATCACCAGGCTGAGCAGCATCTCCGTTACTCCAGCTGGCGTAGTTGATGGAGTCAACAGCCAAGTAAGCAGCGAACGGGCCGTTGTTATACGTTGCACCGAGCGCATAGTAACGGTCGCTCGAGGATTCGTTTTCAACGCTGTCGTAATCGGTCACAGCGTTGCCCATGCCGTACTGAGCGTAGACCTTGAAGCCAGCGAAATCAGGCGTCTGGTAGGCAACCATGTTATCCCACTGAGCAGCGGTGGACATCACATTGCCGACCTGAACGGAGTAGTCGCCCCAATCAGACGTACCAAAAGCGTTGATCATGCCAACCTTAGCCCAGGAAGACTGGCCGTTGTTCAGAGAGCCCATACGGCCCATTGCGAACTTACCGAAACCACCCTGGATGAAGAGGCTGGATTCACGGTTGAACATGGGAGCGCTGTCAGCACCAGTGTCGGAACTGAAACCGTCTTCAAGGATGAAGCCAACCGTCAGACCGTTGCCGAGATCTTCGGTGCCCTTGAGGCCCCAGCGGGAACCAGAAGCCTGACCAGATTTCATCTGGAAGGTGTCAATATCCTGCTTGTCGCCGAGACCGTCAACGTCAACGTGGTTGTAACCAACGCCGGTATCAACGATACCGTAGAGCTGTACGTCAGCGGCGAGAGCGGAGCCGGCAAAAGCGCCGAGAACTGCAACAGCAGCCAAAGTCTTTTTCATGATTTTTATCTCCTGGTCTTATTCAAGACCTGCAAGGAAAAAATTGGTTTTTGCAAAAACCGCCGGATCGGAACATGAGCTATGGACTCTTGCAAAGACATAGCTCAATCCGGCGGAAGTCCCTTAGGACGGAGACGATCATGGCACTTGACTCTTTAACGAGCCAAGAAAACAATGAAAGAATATGGTTCAGGGGGGGGGTAAACCCTTGGATGAATTACAACACACAGAGTTGACAGAGCCATACTGATAATGAAAAACCCGCTCCGGAGGATACCGAAGCGGGCTGATACTAATCTATGAATCTCAAGAAGAGATCAGATTAGAACTTGTGGCGCAGACCAACCATAGCGGCAAAAATTGTCGGATCCTGATCCTTGATGCCGGACTGGGTGTATTCAACGCTATCCTGAGCATACGTCACAACACCGTAAACGTTGGTACGCTTGGAGAGCGGGTAGTCGTAACCTGCGGATACAATCCAGCGGGAGAGTTCGTCATTTTCATTGGTCTTAGCAACGCTGTCAGCAGCTTCGGCATCCAAGTAGGCTGCGCCAACGAGAACTTGACCGCCTGCAGCCGGGATGCTGGCAGAAACGCCAAGGCTCCAGCCCTTAAACTTGGATGCATAATTGCTCTTGTAGGGATCATTCTCTGTGCCGGTACCCGTAACAGAGTTGTACTCCGTAACGTCCATCATGCCAACGCCGCAACCCATCTTCGAGAGCTTGATTTCGTCAAAGTACTGAGCACCGGCGAAGAGCTTCAAAACTTCGAAGTCGTAATTACCACCGAAGGTGATCGTGAGACTGTCGTCAATGTCGCTTGCATTTGCCAAAGCGCCGTCTGCATCAGCCGTCTGATAGTTGATGGAGTCAACAGCAAAGTACAGATTCAGAGGACCGTTGGCGTAGCTGGCACCGATAGCATAGTAACGATCACTGCGGGATTCGTTTTCAGCGTCGTTGGTACCCATGCCGTACTGAGCAAAGACCTTGAAGCCGGCAAAGTCAGGCGTTTCGTAGGCAATCATGTTGTCCCACAAACCGCCGCCGATGGCCCAGGAACCAGCCTGAGCGGAATAGTCCCAGGATGTACCGAACGCGGACAACACGCCATACTTGGCCCAGGAGCTCGTGCCGCCATTGATGGAGCCCATGCGGCCCATTGCAACTTTACCGAAACCGCCCTGCAGGAAGAGCGAAGATTCACGGCGGAAGAAGTGATCATCATCAGTCAGAGAACCGTCGTCAGAGTTGAACTGGTTTTCAAGGATGAAACCAACCGTCAAACCATTGCCGAGATCTTCCGTGCCCTTAAAGCCGAAGCGGGAGCCGGACTGGTTGCCGGACTGAATTCCAAAGGAGTCAGTGGCGTCGTAACCAGCGGCATCAGAGTCAGCATCAAAGTGCGTATAACGCAGACCCGTGTCCACGATACCGTAGAGCTGAACGTCAGCAGCCAGAGCGGAGCCAGCGAAAGCACCGAGAACTGCAACAGCAGCCAAAGTCTTTTTCATGATTTTTATCTCCTGGTCTT
>ENA-OVFR01000562-OVFR01000562.1-human-gut-metagenome-genome-assembly--contig:-NODE-562-length-22750-cov-3.250848_pt1 | contig 22750 bp, 19 predicted proteins | sample MGYA00237762_ERZ505403 | MGnify/ENA primary metagenome ERZ505403 (study PRJEB26158, sample SAMN06016376) | human gut metagenome | biome: human gut; feature: ankylosing spondylitis patient; material... | reverse complement strand
GGCGGCGAACCTGCCGTACGGCGCCCAGCGCAAGCTGGAAATCGCCCGTGCGCTTGCCACCGGCATGAAACTGCTGTTGCTCGACGAGCCGGCGGCAGGCATGAACCCGACGGAGACCGAGGACCTGCTCAACTGCATCAACACCATCCGCGACCGCTTCGGCATCGCCATCCTGCTGATCGAGCATGACATGAGCCTGGTGATGAACGTCTGCCAGCGCATCCAGGTGCTCGACTACGGACGCACCATCGCCGCCGGCACGCCGGAGGAGATCGCCAACAACCCGCAGGTCATCTCCGCATACCTGGGTTCCGACGACGATACCGACAGCGACGATGCCAAGCACGAAAGCGAGGAAGCCTGATGCTGGAAGTCAAGAACCTTTCCGTTTCGTACGGTGCCATCGAAGCCGTCAAGGACATCAGCTTCACCGTCAACGCCGGCGAGATCGTGTCCCTGATCGGCGCGAACGGCGCAGGCAAGACCACCACGCTGCACACCATCACCGGTCTGGTACCGGCGAAATCCGGTTCCGTGATGTACAACGGAGTGGATCTGCTGAAAACCCACAACAACAAGATCGTGACCCTCGGTATGGCGCACATTCCGGAAGGGCGCCACGTCTTCACACGCATGAGCGTCGAAGAGAACCTGGAGATGGGCGCGTTCAGCCTGAAGGACCAGTCGGACCTCAAGAAGGACCTCGACATGGTCTACGGCCTGTTCCCCCGTCTGAAGGAACGCCGTAACCAGAAGGCCGGCACGTTGTCCGGCGGCGAGCAGCAGATGCTGGCGATGGGCCGCGGCATCATGTCCGCACCCGACCTCATCATGCTCGACGAGCCGTCCCTTGGCCTCGCGCCGCTGCTGGTCAACACCATTTTCGATACCATCCGCGAGATCAAGGCCATGGGCAAGACCATTCTGCTCGTGGAGCAGAACGCGCTCAAGGCGCTCTCCGTCGCGGACAACGCCTATGTTCTCGAGCAGGGCCGCATCACCAAGTCCGGCCCGGGCAAAGAACTGCTCAAGGACCCCGCCATCGCGGAGGCCTATCTCGGCAAGGCGGCTCGCTGAGCCGAACCATAAATTTTGGAGGTAATTCCCAATGGCTAAAACGGCACAGGATGTCATGCAGCTCATTCGTGAGCAGGGCATCAAGATGGTCGATTTCAAAATGGTCGATATCAACGGCCAGTACCGCCATGTGACCATTCCCGCTCAGAATTTTACCGAAGCGACCATGACCGACGGCATCGGCTTCGACGCCTCGAACTACGGCTATGCCGTGGTCGAAAAGAGCGACATGGTCTTTATTCCCGACCCCGCTACCGCGCAGATCGACCCCTTCTGTGAGGTCTCCACCCTGTCGATGACCGGCAACGCCATGATCATCGACTACCCCCACAACCGCCCGCTCGACCAGTATCCGCGCAACATCGTGCTGGCGGCGGAGCAGTATATGCGTGATACCGGCATCGCCGACACGATGCTCATTCTGCCGGAATTTGAGTTCTATCTCTTCGACGATGTAGCCTGGAAGGTCGCGCCGAACGAGATCGGCATGAGCCTCGACGCGGAGCAGGCGCATTGGAACGGCGACATCAACGGACGCGGCGTCATCGTCCCGCGGCAGGGCCACTACCACATTGCCAAGCCGCTCGACCGCACCTACGAGTGCCGCAGCGAGATGTGCCTGCGCATGGAGGAGGCCGGTATCCCCATCAAGTATCACCACCCCGAGGTCGGCGGCGCGGGCCAGTTCGAGATCGAGCCGAAGCTCGGCGAGATGAGCAAAATGGCCGACGCGACCATGCTCATCAAGTACATCATCCACAACACCGCCCTCAAGTACGGCAAGAGCGCCACGTTCATGCCCAAGCCCGTCTACGGCGAGGCCGGCAGCGGAATGCACGTCCATATGCTGCTCTTAAAGGACGGCGAGCCGGTGTTCTCCGACGACAACGGCTACTCGCATCTCAGCCGGGAGGCCCACTGGTTCATGGGCGGTCTTCTCAAGCACATCCATTCCCTCTGCGCCATCACGAATCCCAGCACCAACTCCTTCAAGCGTCTGGTGCCGGGCTTTGAGGCGCCCGTCACCGTCGGATACGCCACGAGCAACCGCAGCGCGGTCATCCGCATCCCCGCCTACGCCAAGACGCCGAATATGCGCCGCTTTGAGCTGCGCAATCCGGACGCCACCTGCAACCCGTACTTCTGCTACGCGGCGCTGCTGATGGCCGGTCTTGACGGCATCCAGAACAAGATTCATCCGGGCGAACCCGCCGACAAGAATCTGTACGACCTGCCGCCGGAAGAAAACGCCAAGATCCCGACGGTTTGCGCCGAACTGAGTCAGGCTCTCGAATACCTCGACAAGGATCGTGAGTTCCTTACCCGCGGCGGCGTTTTCAGCGACGATCTGATTGACGCCTATCTTTCGCTCAAGAGCCACGAGGTGGATCGTTATCGTTGCGCTGTGCATCCGCTCGAATACGAAATGTATTTCGCTTGCTGATGCATAGGCGTCAGACGCCGGCCAACTGTCCTGATTTCGGCTGGCGTCGATTAGGTTTGTCTGTACGGCATCCCGAGGCGAATTTATCTCGGGATGCCCGTGCGACGGTTTCTTAGACGAGTGTCAGCAGGAGTCGCCAAATATGAGCCGAGGCAGCAGCAGTTTTTACGCCCGGCTTCAGGCTGCGGCGGATTTGTTATCCACGGGTGTCGTGGTGCTCGACCGTTATGGCCGTGTGCTGTGGTGCAATACCGCAGCAGAAATGCTGATCGGATGCTCAAGGCGCAATCTCAAAGGCACGGACATCGGACTATTGATCGCCCATGTGCGTGAGTGGGCAGAGCGTTTTTCCGACAAAGACAAGAAGCTTGTTCCCTATACGGCCGTTACCGAACTGCGCCGTCCCCTGGCTGACCCTGAACCCGTTCAAATCATGCTCTCGAGCATAGCCGAGAGCGAAAGCAGCGTGTTGCTTGAAATCGTTCCAGTGCAAAAGGCGATGGATAGCGTGCGTCAGGAGCAGGAAGCGGGGATGGGGGAGGCAACGCGTTCGCTTTTGCGTAATCTCGCTCATGAAGTGAAAAATCCGCTCGGGGGTATCCGAGGAGCTGCACAGCTTCTGGAAGCCGAGCTTGAAGATCGCGAGCAGCGTGAATACACCGAAGTCATCATTGCCGAAGCCGACCGCTTGCAGGGGCTCGTTGATCGATTGTTGCAGCCTTATCGGCGCGAATCCCATTTAACCGAAGTCAATCTGCACGAAGTGTTGGAACGAGTGCGCAATCTCGTAAGCGTTGAATTCGGTCCCGGACTTTCCGTGCTTCGCGATTATGACGTCTCGGTTCCGGCGATCATGGGGGATCGCGAACAGCTCATCCAAGTTTTTCTTAATCTCATGCGCAATGCGGCCGAGGCAGGAAAAGCCTTGATAGCCGAGGGACGGGCGGAACTCATGATCAAAACGCGTATTGCGCGCCAGTGCACGATTCAACGCAAGCGTTATCGTCTTGCCGTCAATGTGCACATAATCGACAACGGACCGGGCATCGACAAGCGCATACGTGAAAAAATTTTCTATCCGCTGGTCACGGGACACGACGGCGGTACGGGATTGGGGCTTTCCATCGTGCAGACCTATGTGGAGCGGCACGGAGGATCGATTGAGGTCGACAGCAGACCGGGCTGCACGGATTTCAGTCTGCTTTTCCCGTTGGGCGAACCGATCAACTAAACAGAAACAAGAAAAACAAAGATGCGACAGATTTGGGTTGTTGACGATGATCGTTCCATTCGTTGGGTGCTCGAAAAGGCGCTCACGCGTGCACAAATGCCATTTCGATTGTTCGAGTCGGCAGCCGACGTTGTCAAAGCGTTTGAACACGATACGCCGTCGGTGCTTTTAAGCGACATTCGCATGCACGATATGAGCGGACTCGATCTGCTTGCCTTTGTCAAAAACAAATATCCCGGATTGCCCGTCATCATCATGACGGCCTTTAGTGATCTCGACAGTGCCGTGAGCGCTTTTCAAGGGGGCGCGTACGAGTATTTGGCCAAACCTTTCGATATCAACAGTGCCATTGATTTGTTGCGCCGCGCGCGTGAGGAAAGTACAGTGGCCGAAAGTACGGACGCAAGCGACTTGGATGACAAAGGAGCAGAGCGTCGAACCGAAATCATCGGACAGTCGCGTGCCATGCAGGAAGTGTTTCGAGCGATCGGCCGTTTGTCGCATAGTCACGTCACGGTGCTTCTGACGGGCGAATCGGGTACCGGCAAGGAAGTGGTTGCCCGTGCGCTGCATCAGCACAGCCTTCGTAGCCGAGCCCCTTTCGTGGCGATCAACACGGCGGCTATTCCCCGAGAGCTTCTCGAAAGCGAACTGTTCGGACACGAACGCGGCGCGTTTACCGGGGCCAATCAGCTGCAGTACGGCCGCTTTGAACAAGCCAAAGGCGGTACGCTTTTCCTGGATGAAATCGGGGACATGCCCGCCGATTTGCAGACGCGTCTTCTGCGAGTTCTAAGCGACGGTTATTTCTATCGCGTGGGCGGCACGCAGTCGATCAAAGCTGATGTTCGTGTTATCGCGGCGACGAACCAAAACTTGGAGGAACGTGTGCGACAGGGGCTCTTCAGAGAAGACCTTTACCATCGCTTGAACGTGATTCACCTGCAACTGCCGCCGTTGCGCGAACGCACCGAAGATATCGAAGCACTGGCCGATCATTTTCTAAGTACCGCGGCGTCCAATTTGAAGACGGAGCGCAAACGCCTGACGCCGGAAGCCTTGCAGGTGATTCGCCGCTTCCCGTTTCCGGGCAATGTCCGTCAATTGGAAAACCTCTGCAATTGGCTCACGGTGATGGCTCCCTCGCAATGGATTCGTCCGGACGATTTGCCGTTTGAATTTAAGACAGGGAGCGGGCAAGCCTCGAGCGAGGCGGCCTCTGACGTCATCGCAACGAGAGCCGGCGGCTGGACAGATCAGTTGGCTGAGGTGGTGAGAGAACTTCTAAGCCGAGGTACGCCCAAAACCATGGATGAACTTAACCGTGTGTTTGAAACGACGGTCTACAAGACCGCTTTGGAATTTACGCACGGAAAAAAGATAGAAGCGGCTCAGAAGCTTGGCGTGGGCAGAAACACGCTCACGCGCAAGCTTCAGGAGCTCGGTCTGAGGTAGGAATCAGTGAGACTTTTTCGTGATGATGTCGATGCAGCACATCACAAAGGCTGACAACACAAAGGTCAGGTGCAGGACGACGTACCACAGCAGTTTGTCGTTGGCAATCGACTGGATGTCCATGAAGATGCGCAGCAGGTGGATCGAAGAAATGGCAACGATGCTTGCCGCCACCTTGTTTTTAAGCGAGCCCGCGTCCATTTTGCCGAGCCAGCCGAGCTTCTCGTCTTTACCGTCGTCAAGGTTCATGCGCGAGACAAAGTTTTCGTAGGACGAGTACATCACCATCACGATGAGACCGCCCACCAGCCCCATGTCGATCAGGGAAAGCAGCGACAGGATTAGATCAGCTTCGCTCAACGTGAGCACGTGCGGCAGCACATGAAAGATTTCCTGGAAAAACTTGATCGCCAGCGCAATGAGCGCCAGGGACAGTCCCAAAAAGACTGGCGCTAAAAACCATCGTGCAGCATAAAAGGTGCGTTCGAACATGCGTTCCATATCTGAAGAATGTTTTTGCGTTGCGGTTGATTGAGGGAAAGAGCGTCGCTCGAACGAGCGGCACAAAGTAAAGTTTCGGCATTTTGACAGGAAAAACTTGGCTCAGGCTGAGATATCAGTCGAAAATGCAACAAATCGTTCGGAAACACAAGAGGAAGAAATGGCGGTGGCGAGCCTAAAATGGTCGCTATTCTTATTTTTGTCCAAGTCTTAGTCTAACTTTTGTCCAATTTCTACTCTTGCTTTTGTCCAAAAGCTAATCTAATCTTTGTCTAAATCCTAGTCTTATTTTTGTCCGGATTGCGATGTTACCAGTTGTGATTCCGCGTTGGGCCAGTCGAATTGTTCGGCAAGGATTGGCTTCGCATCGTGTTGTGTCTGTTGTGGGAGCGCGTCAAAGCGGTAAAACCACATTGCTTCGAGCGGAGAATTTTCCGCAGGGAGCCTTTGTCAGTCTCGATCAGCAGCAGGTTCTTTCCGATGTGAAGACGGATTGTGCTTTTTTTCTCCGACGCTACGCCAGGGCTTATCCGCTGATTGTGGACGAAATTCAAAAAGCGCCGGAATTGATCGGAGAGATCAAATACGTTGTGGATCGCAATCCGAGCAAAGGCCAATTTATCATCACCGGTTCGGCTGACTATCGAAAGCTTCCGCATGCCAATGAATCGCTGGCCGGTCGTGTGGCGTGTGCGCGTGTGCGTACATTTGCCGAAGCGGAGGCTAGACAGTGCGAGCCATTTTTTCTCCGAGGACTCTTTGACGGCTTGCTTCCGCTGGATGCTGAGTTCGGCGACTTTTGTAAGGCACAGTTTTGTGAACTGCTTCTGAAAGGGGGGTATCCCGAGCTGATGGATGTCGGAGATCCCCAGCAACGTACGCTCTGGTTTGATAGTTATGTCAAACAACAGATCATTTTGGATATGCGTAACCAGTGGGGGGTGCGAAAGAGCGATGTGCTTGAACGGTTGATTGCTTTGGCTGTTGCTTTTTCCAGCAAACTTTTGGTGAAAAGAACATTGCTCAATGTCTTGGGGACCTCGGCAGAAACCTTTGAGTCTTATCTTTCGGCGTTGCAGGCAATGTTTCTTGTCGATTTACTGCCCGGCTGGAAAGAGAGTGACTATGATCGCCCCTCCCAGACGCCTAAGCTTTTTCTGACGGACAGCGGACTGATGGCGAATCGAATGGGAATTTTCCATCCAAAAGACATTCTGGAAAACCGGGAAGTTGCGGCCAACGAAGGCGGAAAGCTGGCGGAGACTTGGGTCTATAACCAGCTTGTCGCAGAGCTTGAACTTAATCCGCTCTGGCGGATGCGGCATTTGCGCACAAAGACGCATGAAATTGACTTTTTGCTTTTTAACGAAAAGAAAGAAGGTCTCGGCATTGAGGTGAAGTCTTCTGAATCTGTATCGCCGGATGATTTCCGACACTTGCGTTGGTTTGGAAATTTGTATCGGCCGCAGAAGTTCACAGGTGTCGTGTTGTACGCGGGTAATCGGGTGGTGCCGGGCGGTGATAATTGCTACGCCATTCCGATGTCGGCGTTTTGGACGCCTGAAAAATACTGGCGCTGATTGTTTTTGTTTTGTTTCTCATCTGACGATTGTCATGCCCAGATCTTTGCATTTAAGTGAATTTGAACGCGATTTCGCAGCACTTGGCGCCAAGCCCACCCATATCCGACGTCTGTGGCGTGCATGGCTCGGCTTGGCCTCCTGGCAGCCGCAGGGACATGCAAGCTACCCGAAGTCGCTGCAGGAAAAGTTGCCCGAAATCCAAAGTGAGCTTGAGTCATTGGCAAGGTTTAATGTCAGGGAGAGCCAGCAGGCAGAAAGCAGCAAACTGTTGGTGATGCTCCCAGATGGTGCGTGTGTGGAAGCGGTTCTTTTGCCGCGTCAGGCGCTTTGCATCTCCACGCAGGTTGGCTGCGCTGTCGGATGCGCCTTTTGCATGACCGGCAAAGGAGGGCTGGAACGTCAGCTTTCCAGCGCCGAAATCGCGGCTCAGTACGTGGCAGCCACGCGCATCAAGCCCGATATCAAGAAAGTGGTTCTGATGGGAATGGGAGAACCTTCGCACAATCTGGCTGCCGTCAAGGAGGCTGTGGCGTTCATGGGCGATGTGGCCGGTTTGGCGCATAAGCAGATTGTTGTGTCCACCGTGGGCGACGAGCGGCTCTTTGATGCGCTGCCGACTTGGTCGGTGAAACCCGCCTTGGCTTTGTCGCTTCACACGACAGATTTCGAAAAACGAAAGAAGCTTTTGAAAAACGCTCCTGCTCTGACTCCCGAATACCTGTTACAGCGAACTCTGGACTACGCCGAACAGACTAAGTATCCGGCGCAGATTGAGTGGACGTTGTTGGCGAGCATTAACGACACTTTCGAGGAGGTTGAACGTTTGGCCGAGCTTGTGGCCGGTCGCTACGCCATGGTCAATTTCATTGCCGTCAATCCGACGGAAGGCAGTGACTTCAAGCGCCCTGATCAGGAACACATCGAAGATCTCATCACGGTTTTGCGACGAAAGGGGATTGTGGCGACGCTTCGCGACAGCGCTGCGCAGGACATCGAAGGCGGTTGCGGCCAGTTGCGCGCCCGCCACTTGAGTGCCCGGCAGGAGGTGCCGATTTCGCTCGAAAAAATGCCGAGCTAGAGCTCATGTGTGGTTCCGGCGGCAGCCCAGTCAACGTCGTCAAAAGTGCGTGTGAGTTCTGCGGCGGCCTTAAAGCCCGTGCAGTGACATGGTCGCCAGTGTTCGACTTTGTATTGCGTGAGTTCTTGCATCCACAAAGGATAGTTAGCAGGAGCAACACCGCTCAGATGCGTGCCGCCGAGCACGGTATGGAAACGATCGATTCCGAAAGTACGAGAGGCGTAGCGCAGAATATTGGGAAGTCCGGCGTGCGCGCAGCCCAAAAGTACGGACGCGCCTTTTTCGGTCTGCACCAAAAGCGAGACGTCGTCGGCAAACGTGTCGGGCACGATTTCTCCGGAATCGGTGCGCTCAAACATATGCCTGGTGCAGACCCAGCGGGGATCCCGCTCGGTTGCCGGCACAGTAAAAGCGGTTACGCCCGGAGCGATTTCAACGAACGGATCGATCGGTGAAGAGGCAAGTCCTGCGAGCATCGAACCGCCGCCGGAAGCTCGTTTGGCGTCTGCGTCTCCAAGGCGCTCGCGTCCGATGCCGGGAGCTGCCCACACGCGAGCGTGCGGCGCCAACCGCAACACGTCCATGACACCTGAAGTATGGTCGAAATGACCGTGCGAGAGCACCAAATCGGTGATGCGTCGGGCATTCAGTCCCAAGGCCGTCAGGTTGTGTTGTAGCGTATGCTGAATGCCGCCCGTATCAAGCAAGATGACGGCGTCTTCGGTTTGCAGCCAAGCACTGTAGCCCCATTCGGCCAACAGACTTTGCGAACTCGTTTGGTTTTCGACGACGACGGTGAGCTGCATACGACTTCTCCTGCACAAGACGCGTTGACACTGACGAGTTTAGGCCGCCGCCAAGAAAAAAGCTTTCGAAGCGGTAAGACTTCGAAAGCTTTTAGCGTCAGTTGTTGGCGTTGTCTTCCACGGGATCGAATGTGATTTGCATGGAACGCGGTACGGTTGCCGATTGATCCTTCGGACGCGGGAAAGGATTGCAACGACGGATGGCCGTTTCCACCGCGTGGTCGTAGGCGGGCAGCCCAGAACTCTTAAGCTGCACGGGATTGCCCGTCTGCTCGCCGTTGGGCAGCAGATTGACGCGGTAAACAGCCTGGTGTTGACCGCGTTCGATACCCGGCGGCACCGCGTAGAAAATGTTCGGTCGAATGCAGGCGATAACGCTAGCCGCATACTGCGCCGAGGCCGTACCGGTGACGTTGCGCACGCGAGTGCCGGGGGTACCGGTAGTCTTACCCACCTGACCGGATTGCACCTGCGGCGCCCCCGTGATGCGGGCCAATTCCGCACGACGCATTTCGTCGGCAATGCGCTTTTGTTCGGCGCGCTCACGGCGAATACGCTCTTTGCGTTCGGCTTCCTTGCGTTTTTTCTCTTCTTCGAGACGCTTTTCCTCTGCCAGGCGCGCTTCTTCCGCCTTTCGGGCTTCTTCGGCTTTGCGAGCTTCTTCCGCCTTTCGAGCCTCTTCGGCTTTGCGGGCTTCCTCTGCCTTGCGTTCCTCTTCCAAGCGCCGCTCTTCTTCGAGGCGTTTCTGCTCTTCGGCCAAGCGCTTTTCTTCCTCAAGACGCTTGCGTTCTTCCTCGAGCTTTTGGCGTTCCTCGGCAAGTCGTTTTTCTTCGGCTAAGCGACGTTCTTCGGCCAGACGAATCTCTTCGGCACGACGGGCTTCTTCCGCGGCGCGCTCTTCTTCCAGACGCTTTTGTTCGGCCAGGCGTTCCTGTTCCAAACGTTCCTGTTCCAGACGCTCCTGCTCGAGGCGTTGTTGTTCTAGACGCTCCTGCTCGAGACGCTGCTGTTCCAGTCGCTTTTGTTCGAGTCGTTCTTGCTCCAAGCGCTGTTGCTCCAGTTTCTCCTGCTCGAGTTTTTCCTGAGCCAGACGTTCCTCTTGCAGTCGCTTTTCCTCGGCAATGCGTTCTTCTTCCAAACGCTTGGCTTCTTCTTCCTGAGGATCGGGCTGAGGCGCGGCTTCGGTGTCTTTGGGTAGCGGCGTATCGGGTGTCTCGGGAGCTTTGCCTGCGACACTTTCTCCGGAAGCGTCCTCAGGCGCCCAAAGTTCGGCGTAAAACGACTCGGGTTCGGTTCTCCACTGAAAGACGGTAAAAAGCCCCACAAACAAAAGCGCATGCACTCCCACGGCAGCCATCAGGCCGACCGGAAGGTCAAAGGGCTTTTGGTTGCCGGGACGAACCGGGCCTCGGTTCTCGCTCTCGTTCATTGACGGCCACCTTCAATCTGAAGGGCCAGACCGACGCGCTCGACATTGGCGCCCTGAAGTGCCTTCATGACATCAATGACCTGCTCATAGCGAACGTCACGGTCGGCGGCGATCACCACCGGTGTGTTGAGACCGGCCTGAGCGGTTTTGACGTTGTTGACAAGCTGAGGCATATCAACTGGGTGCAGACCCGACTTGGTCTTAATCGACAAGCGACTGTCGGCATGCACGACCACCTGGATGTTTTCCGTCGGAGCCTTGCCCGCTTTTTTCACGGACGGAAGATTGACCACGGAAGGATTAACGAAGGGGGCGGCCACCATCAAAATCACCACGAGCACCAGCATGACGTCGATATAAGGAACGACGTTCATGTCGCTCATCAAACGACGCTTGCCTCGGTTGGATTGGGTTCGCAAAGCCATAGCGACTCTCCTCTCAAAGAGTGCTTCTTAGCGCTGGTGCGCGAGGATGTTCAGGAACTCTTCGCTGAAGCTGTCAAAACGGTTGCTCAAGCGTTCGATGCGATTGGCAAAGAGGTTGTAGGCAGCTGTTGCGGGAATGGCTGCAAACAGGCCCACAGCTGTGGCAACGAGCGCTTCGGCAATACCGGGGGCGACAACGGCCAGAGATACGTTTTCAAGGCTCGACAAACCGGTAAAGGCGTCCATGATGCCCCAGACGGTGCCGAACAGGCCGATGTAGGGCGAAACGGAACCGATCGAGGCGAGCATCGGAAGTCCTTTTTCCAAGGCGTCCATTTCGCGCTGGAACGTCGCGTTCATGCTGCGACGCACGCCCGATAAAACATCATCGGCGGGGCGATCGGGCATTTTCAGGAATTCGTTCATGCCGGCCACGAACATACGTTCCTGAGCGCCGGTGCGCTCCGGGCGCGTGTTTGCTGTCTCGTAGAGCTTGGCGAGATCAAGGCCTGACCAAAAGCGCTTTTCAAAATCGTCGGTCTGACGGCGGCTTCGAGAGAGCACAAGCATTTTGGAAAAGATCGTGGCCCAGCTCGAAAGCGAGGCGATCAGAAGAATACCCATGACGCACTTCACAACGACGGAAGCGTTCATGACGAGCGTGATGATGGAAAGATCGGCGGAAGTCATGTTCGGAAAGTCTTAATTCGCAAAAACGGTCAATCAGATCGAATCGTCGGGAGCGTAGGGCTTCAGAGCGGCCAAAATGCGCGGATCGGCCTGCGTGGGTACGCCAAGCTTCATGTCGACGGAGGCGCAACGCACCTGCGCTGTGCAGATGGTTTCTTCTCCGCGCACAATGGTCTGTTCGAAAATCACGGAGGCGCGGCGCAAGAGCTTGATGCGGGTCTTTACGGTGAGTGCGTCGTCGAGCACGGCCGGACGCACGAATTTCATTTCGATGGAACTCACCACGATGACGGGCGCACCTTCGAGGTGCATCTTGCGCTGTTCGAGTCCCAGCGAACGCAAAAATTCCGTGCGTGCGCGTTCCATGTAACGCAGATAATTGGCGTGGTACACGATGCCGCCCGCATCGGTGTCTTCCCAATAGATTCGGACAGGGAAAGAAAAGATTTTTTCAGTCATATAACAAAGCGTCCGCGCTCGGCTCGGTGCGGACGCCGAAAATCAGTCAGAATTAGGTGTCGCGCCTTCGGTCAAAAGCCTTGATTTATGTGGGCGCAATCGTCGAGTCGAAAGTATATTGGATTGCAATCGTGCGCGAAAGACGGATTGCCATTTTTGAGAAGGACTTAAGTGTTTCTTTCTGTTGAAAAATTCACGCCGTTTCTACGGTTGCTTTTGTGTGCGTCAGCGCTTGCCGCAGCGGCGTTGTCGGCGGGCTGCACGGATCCGGTCAATGCTCCGCGAGCGCTCTCCGACTACGCATCCAACACGCTTTTTACTTCCTTTTCGGGGCGCAGTCCCAAAACGCTCGATCCTCAGGTGTCCTATTCGAGCGATGAAACGATCTACACCTACGGGGTTTATGAGCCGCTCTACGGGTACGAATACTTGAAGCGCCCCTATACGCTCATGCCGCTGGCAGCCGAAAAAGTTGTCAAGCCCGTGTATCTTGATGCGAACAAAAACGTGTTGCCCGCACAGGCCGACAGCAAGGACATTGCGTATTCCGTCTACACGATCCCGATCCGAAAGGGCATTGAATTTGCTCCGCATCCGGCGTTTGCCAAGGATGAAAAAGGTGAGCCGCTGTGCCTGACGCTTGATCCGAAACGCGCCCAAGCACTCTCCAGTCCGCTGGAGCTGCCCGAGCGCGGCACGAGGGAGCTGACTGCGCACGACTACGTTTACGGAATCAAGCGTATTGCTTCGCCCGCAGTCGTGAGTCCCGCTTTCGGCATTCTGCGGGCCTACATCGTCGGTTTTGACGAGCTTAACCAAGCAATCGGAGAGGCTTGGGAAAAGGCCAGAGCTTCGAATGAATCCGTTTCACGCATTGATCTTACGAAATTTGAATGCGAGGGCGTCAAAGCGCTCGATGAGCACACGCTGCAAATCACCATCCGCGGCAAGTACCCGCAGTTCGACAACTGGATGGCGATGGCCTTCTTTGCGCCGATGCCTTGGGAGGCTGAAGCGTTTTATGCCAATCCCGGCTTTGCGGAAAACAATATTTCCCTGAACACCTGGCCGGTGGGAACGGGTCCCTACATGCTCACCGTGTCGCGACAAAACCGAGAGCATGTGCTTGAGCGCAATCCCAACTATCGCGGCTTGACCTATCCGTGCGAAGGTTCCGAAGAAGACCGTCGAAACGGCTTTTTGGCCGACTGCGGCAAAAAGACGCCGTTTGTGGACCGAATTGTGTTGACGATGGAAAAAGAAGCGGTGCCGACGACTTCGAAATTTTTGCAGGGATATTATGACAGTCCGCAGATCACGCGACTTGATGTGGGGCAGGGCTATATCGTGGCGATGGGAGACGACCCGGACAAAGAAAAGCTCTACAAGGAAAAGCGATTGCAGTTTCCGACTGCGGTAGAAGCCAATCTTTGGTACATCGGTTTTAACTGGCTCGATCCTGTGGTTGGGGCCGGTAAGACGCCGGAGGAAGCGCGCCGCAACAAGCTGCTGCGGCAGGCAATTTCCATTGCGCTGGATTGGGAAGAGCAAATTGCCATCTTTGAAAAAGGGCAGGGGCAGACCGCTCACGGCCCCTTGCCGCCGGGGCTTTTCGGCTGGCGTGACGACGGCCCTTCGGCTTTCAATCCTGTTGTCTACACAAAGGGGGAGGACGGCCGCGTCAAACGCCGTTCGATCGAAGACGCTAAAAAACTCATGATCGAAGCGGGCTATCCGGACGGGCGCGATGCCGAAACGGGGCGCCCCTTGGTGCTGAATTTTGATTGGCAGGGAACGAGTGCCGGCTCCAAATCGTTTTTGGATTGGACTGCACGGCAGTTTGCCAAGATCGGCATTCAGCTGGAAATCCGTGCTACCGACTACAACCGCTTCCAGGATAAGATGGCCAAAGGATCGGCTCAGATTTACTACTGGGGGTGGCTTGCGGACTATCCGGACGCTGAAAACTTTTTCACGCTTTTGTACGGGCCCAACAGCAAAGCGATCAACGGTGCCGGGGAAAACGCCAGCAATTATCAGAATGCACGGTTTGACGTGCTTTTCGAGTCGCTTCGAAATCTCGAAAACGGACCGCAGAAAGCCGACGTGATCGATGAGATGATCCGCATCGTGCAGGAAGATGCGCCCTGGAGCTTCGGCTATTTCCCAACATCTGCCGCTGCGCTTCATTATTGGGTGAAAAACGCCAAGCCCACGCAGATGATCCGTAACAACGTGCAGTACATCCGCATTGACAGCGCCGAACGCATGGCACAGATCCGAGCCTGGAACAAACCCGTTGTATGGCCTCTGCTTTTGATCCTTGCAGCCGTCGCCGGACTTGTGTGGTTCGTGCGCCGCCATCTGATCCGACGCAGTTTGCAGCGCGGCATCGCTTCGGAGAAGCAAGCATGATTGGCTACATCATTCGGCGCATTGCCTACGGTTTTTTGATTTTGCTAGGCGTCAATGCGCTTACCTTTGCACTCTTTTTTGCCGTCAACACGCCCGATGACATGGCGCGTCTGGCAATCGGCGGGCGTTACGTGACACCCGAGGCAATCGAAAATTGGAAGATTGCTCACGGTTACGACCTGCCGCTTGTCTATAACGAAGAAGCGCAGGGCATTGAAAAAATCACCAAGACCGTTTTTTACACCCGCTCGGCACCGCTTCTGACGGGAGATTTGGGTTTGTCGGACGCCGGTCGCAGCATCAACCGGGAAATTGCCGAGCGTGTGGGGCCGTCGCTGGCGCTGGCCGTTCCCACCTTTGTGCTGGGCGTTTTCGTGATGCTCGTTTTCTCTCTGATGGTGGTACTGGTGCGTCGCACCAAACTCGAGTGGGCGGCTGTGGCTTTTGCGGTCACCGTGATGAGTGTCTCGAGCCTTTTTTACATCATTCTCGGTCAGTGGATGTTTGCAAAAACATTGCGACTTGTGCCTGTTTCGGGCTTTATGGACGGTTGGCACATGGCAGTTTTCTTGATCCTGCCGGTCGCAATCGGCATCTTCTCGAGATTGGGAAGCGACACGCTTTTGTACCGCGCCATGTTTCTTGAGGAAGTGGGCAAAGACTACGTGCGAACGGCTCGTGCCAAGGGAGCATCACACGCACGCGTCATGTTCGTGCATGTGCTTAGAAATGCCATGCTTCCGATTTTGACGAGTACCGTGGCAGTGTTTCCGATGCTTTTTATGGGAAGCCTCATCATGGAAAGTTTCTTCGGCATTCCGGGGTTGGGGTCGTACACGATTGACGCCATCAATGCGCAGGATTTCTCCATTGTCCGCGCCATGGTGTTTTTGGGGACGGCCGCCTACGTGTTGGGGCTGCTTTTGACCGATATTGCCTACACGATTGCCGATCCGCGCATTCGACTGAAGTAAGACATGTTTGACGTGAAGTTTGTTTTTCTCTGGACGGACGCCGTCTTGTGGCTCTTGGTGCTGGGCCTTGTCGGCTATGTCGTCTACGTGCTTCGAACCGAGGAACTTGCGCGCAAATGGCGTAAGGTGCTCAATAACAAAACGGCGGTGGCGGCTGCAGCCGTTCTCTCGGTTTTCTTTGCGGCGGCTTTGGCCGACAGCGTGCATTACCGCCGTGCGCTTCCGGCGACTGACGGGGCGGCGGTTGCCGCTTGGGACACCAAGACAGTGTCGCTTCTTGACGCCTTGGTAGGCGAAAAGATTGCCGGACGCGAAAGAAGTTATTCGGCGCCTTTTTCGCTCTACGATTTTGACAAGACAACCGTGGTGACGGACGACGGTCCCAAGCGCATCAACGCCAAACTCAAAGGCGCCGGAGCGGGCGTCAACGAAGACAAACCTCTGCAATCGCTTTTTCGCAAGATCGAGATGGGGGTGATGACGGGAGCGGTCGGCGTCTTGGTGACATGGCTGCTGATCGGAGCGGTCGCTGCCTGCGTGCGGCGCGAAGGCTTCGGGCGGGCAATGATTGCCGTAACGGCGCGCAGCAACCCTTGGCGACCGGCCATTTTGGTTTGGCTTCTGGCGATTTTCTTGGGCTGCGTTTTGATGTTCGTGTGGCCCGTCTGGCACCCTTTCGGGACGGACGCAACAGGCAACGACGTGCTCTACAGTGCCGTTAAAAGCATCCGAACGGCTTTTGCGATTGGGTTGCTGGCGACATTTTCAACGCTTCCCTTTGCCGTGACGCTCGGCATTGCGGCGGGCTACTTCAAGGGCAAGGTCGACGATGTGATTCAGTACGTCTACACGACCATCTCTTCCATTCCGTCGGTGCTTCTGATTGCGGCTTCCGTTTTGATGATTCAAGTCTTCATTGACAAGCATCCGGAGATGTATGCCACGGGGCTTGAGAGAGCCGATGTGCGGCTTTTCCTCTTGGCGGTGATCATCGGACTCACCAGCTGGGCGGGTTTGGCCCGATTGCTGCGAGCCGAGACGATGAAAGTGAGCGCCATGGATTTCGTGACGGCGGCCAAGGCTTTCGGGGTGTCTTCAACGCGCATCATGGCTCGGCACGTCTTTCCCAATGTTGCACACATTGTTCTGATTGTGGCTGTACTGGATTTCTCCGGCATTGTTCTCTACGAGGCTGTTTTGAGCTACGTGGGCGTGGGTGTGGATCCGGTGACCGATTCATTTGGCTCCATGATCAATGCGGCGGCTTCCGAGATGAGCCGCTCGCCGGTGATTTGGTGGAATTTGGCGGCAAGCTTTGTCTTTATGGTGACGCTGGTGCTCTCGGCCAATTTGTTTGCCTCCGGCGTGCGCGATGCGTTTGATCCGAGAAATGCCGGCGGTAAGGCGTAAGGAACGGCGATGGCAGAAATTCTCAACGTCAAAAATTTGAGTGTTCGAATCAACGGCCCAAAGCCTCTCACCGCTGTCGAAGATGTGTCATTTTCGATCCGATCGGGCGAGTGTTTTGCGCTCGTGGGTGAATCGGGCTGCGGCAAGTCGCTCACAGCGCTTTCTTTGATGCGCTTGCTTCCCGACGGTCTTTCCGGTGCTCAGGGTGAAGTGGTGCTTAACGGCACGGATCTGATGGAGCTCACCGAACGAGAGATGCAGGCCGTACGAGGCGACCGCATCGCGATGATCTTTCAGGAGCCCGCCACAAGTCTCAATCCCGTGATGACGGTGGGCGAGCAAATTGTCGAGGCGGTTCGGTTGCATGAGAACATCGGCAAAGAAGAAGCCAAGCAAAGAGCGTTGCAGTGGCTGACCCGCGTTGGGCTCGACGAGCCGCAAAAGCGTTTTGATGCCTTTGCGCACGAGCTTTCGGGCGGGCAGAAGCAGCGCGTCATGATTGCGATGGCTCTGGCCTGCCGCCCTAATGTCGTGGTGGCCGACGAACCCACGACGGCGCTCGACGTGACGCGTCAGGCGCAGATTCTCGATTTGCTCCGAGAACTGCAAAAAGAGCACGGCATTGCCCTTTTGCTGATCACGCACGATTTGGCTTTGGTGCGCCAATACGCCGATCGGGTAGCGCTGATGTATGCCGGCCAGATTGTTGAACAAAGCCGTGTTGCCGATTTCTTCGAGAATCCGACGCATCCGTATGCGCGTTTGCTTTTGAGCGCCGTGCCGAGCGCTGACAAAAGCGCGCAGGCGCTCACGGGCATTGCGGGCAGCGTTCCGGAACTTTCGGCGATGCCTGAGGGCTGTCGATTTGCACCGCGTTGCCCGGCCGCCAAAGAGATGTGCCGGCAGAAGTGCCCGGCAATGCGCTCGTCGGCACCCGGTCGTCTGGTGCGTTGTTTTTATCCCGAGTCGCCTGTGACAAGCCGGGCGACGTCTGTTACGACGGCAACGCGTACGGATGAAACGGTTTTGAAGCTCACGGACGTGTCGGTGACGTACGGCAGCCGCGGAGGGCTTTTTTCCCGTCAAAAGGCTTTTGAAGCCGTCAGTCATGCCGACTTGAGCCTTTCGCGCGGCAGGACGCTTGCGTTGGTCGGAGAATCGGGGTCCGGTAAAACGACTCTTGGAAAGGCAGCCTTGGGACTTCTGGAAAACGCGACGGTAAGCGGCAGCGTGGAAATTGTTGGGGAAGAGGCGTTTGATGCACGCGGACGCTTTAAGCGACACTTGAGAAGCTGCGCGCAGATAGTGTTTCAGGATCCGTTTGCGTCGCTTGATCCGCGCATGAGTGTGGGCGAATTGGTGAGCGAAGGGATTCTTGCCTTGCGTCCCGGGCTATCCAAGACGGATGCGCGTCGGAAAGTACGCGAACTTCTCGACAGCGTGGGGCTTCCGAGCGGAGCGGCCGATCGTTTGGCGCACGAATTTTCCGGCGGACAGCGTCAGCGCATTGCCATTGCCCGAGCGTTGGCCGTTGAGCCGAAAATCGTGGTCTGCGATGAGCCGACTTCCGCACTGGACGTTTCGGTGCAGGCCCAGATTCTCAATCTGTTGCGGGAGATCCAAGCTGAGCAGGGCGTGTCGTACTTGTTCATCACCCACAACTTTGCCGTGGTCGAATTCATGGCGCATGAAGTGGCGGTGATGCAGCGCGGCCGCATTGTCGAAAGCGGTACGGCCGAGGATGTCCTCACGCATCCGCAGCACGCATATACGAAGACACTTTTGGCTGCCGTGCCTCGACTCTGAGTTACACGGATAAGAAAAATGCCTCACGGCGGAGGCATTTTTCGAAGAACGGTTGTCTAAATTCGGATCAGCGGGCGTCGCTTGCCTTGAACTTCTTTTCCAGACGGGAAACCAAGCGTGTGATGGTAAGCGTCATCACCAGGTAGATAATGGCCACCGACGTCCAGATTTCAAGCGAACCGTAGGTTTCGGCAATGATGAGCTGACCGGTGCGGGTGAGTTCCTCAAAGCCGATGACGGACACGAGGGAGGAGTCCTTCAACATCGCGATGAATTCGTTGCCAAGCGGCGGGATGATGCGCTTGAAGGCCTGCGGCAGGATGATGTATCGCATCGTCTGCCCCCAGGTCATACCCAGAGACAGGCCGGCACGCATCTGGCCGACTTCGATCGACTGAATGCCGGCGCGGAAGATCTCGGCCACGTAAGCGCCCGAATTGATCGAGCAGGCGGCCACAGCGGCCACGAACGGGTCGATACGCTGACCGATAATTGCGGGAAGCGCAAAGTAGATGATGAAGATCTGCACCAGAAGCGGCGTGCCGCGAATGAAGTCAACGTAGATCTTGGCGAGCAGACGCAACGGCGTGAACTTGGACAGCTGAGCCAGAGCCGCTAAAAGGCCGAACACCAAACCCAGACCGACGGACATCGCCGTGATCTCTAAAGTCACCAGAGCGCCCTGCAACAACAAAGGCAGAGAGTTGGTGATAAGGGAAAAATCGAATTCCATTGTGTTTTTATCCTTTTAACGGAGGGAGCACAGGGGCGCAAAAAACACGCGTCTCAACACACAGGTCGGCCGCGTATTTTTGCGCATTGTACCGAAGCACTCGCGCAACCGCACCTATTGAGCAAAAATGCTTCGAAAGGTGTGCACTATGGACTGGACCAATTAAGACAAGTCCGAGGTCTCAGACTGGAAAAAACGATGGAGCGTTTGCATCGTGATGACCTCGAACGACGCGTCGGGATATTTGCTCGCAAAACTTTTCGGCGCTTTTGCTTGCGCATTCGTCAATTTGCATTCAAAGGCGTGAAGCGAACCGTCTTCGTCGACTTCCAAAAGATCCACTTCGCTTTTGTTGCGGTCGCGCCAAAAGTAGAGTTGTGTTTCGTCTTGTCGATAACGATGCCATTTGAGCCGCTCGATGATGACAAAATTTTCCCAGAGAGCTCCGCGTTCCAAATCGCTGCGAGATGAGAATGGCGTGAAATTGTCGAGTGCGGCGTTTCGGATGCCCAGATCGTAAAAGTAAATTTTCTTGGATTTTTTTAGTTCCGTTGCGAAGTTTGAGGAGTAACACGGCAGTGTCTTCACAATGAAGCTTTGCTCGAGAAGGCTTACACATCGCTCGACGGTGGGGGTACTCAATCCGCACTGTTGCCCCAAACTGCTGAAAGAGCAGAGGTTGCCGATGTTAGCCGCCAAAAGCCTAACGAGATGCAGAAACTGCTCTGAACGGCGGATGTCGGCGATGGCAAACAAGTCTTTGAAAACGATGCTCTCGAAAAGGTACCTTAAAGTTGCCTTGGATCTTTGGGGGTGAGTCACGATTTCCGGGTAGCTGCCTACTGTCAATCGAATGGGCAAGGACTCCATGACGTCAAGCCAACTATTGTGATCGGCCAGTTCTGTCACGGACAATGGAAAAAGAGTCATCGGCCACAAACGTCCCGCGGCTGACTCCATGACACCGCCGGCCAATTCCCAAGAACTGGAACCAGTGGCAAAAATGCGGCACGAAGGTTTGCTGTCTTCCAATCGTTTGAGAAGCATGCCGATGCCCTGGATGCGCTGGGCTTCGTCAATCACCAGAACGTCAAGACCGGATAGCAAAATCGAGATGTCCGCTTTGGATGACAACGACGCGAGTAATTCTCGATCCTGAGGCTCGTCGCCCGAGAGCCATTTCACTTTCCGGTCTTGGAAAAGGTGCTCCAACAGTGTTGTTTTGCCTGTCTGCCGAGCACCGAAGACCACAATGGCTTTATCGGCAGGCGTGCGTTCAAGAAGAGCAGTGAGTGAACGTGCGATGTATGCCATTTCAGATTATTTTTAGTTGTACTTTACAAAAATCTAGATTTTTATAAAGTATAGTTTAAAAAAATCTGAAATAAAGCCAGTTGCGTCGAGTATTGCGATTGATCGGATCAATGGTGTGGATACAAGCGGACGACCGGATCAATACCCATGTTTTATTGTTGGGTATTTTTCATTAATATTCTTGACTCGCAAACTAGGTTATTAGAGAAGAACGCTAAAGATCGGCCTTTGGAGCCGGTTGGGCGATCCACTTCGTCGGAAGGCAAGACTGTGAAACTCACCACGCGAGGCCGCTTTGCGGTCACCAGCATGATTGACCTTTCGCTGCACAGCGAAAACGGCCCGGTGCGCCTGGCCGATATCGCCAAGCGGCAGAAGATTTCGCTTCCCTACCTGGAGCAGATCTTCGGGAAGCTGCGTCGTGCCGAGCTTGTCAAAAGCGTGCGCGGTCCCGGCGGCGGTTACCGTCTCGGGCGCGATGCCTCTGAAATCAGCGCCGGCGAAATTGTCGAAGCCGTCGAAGGCATCATGGACGTTTCCCAGTGCCAAGGCGGTGCGGCATGCCGCGGCGGCGCACAGTGTCTGGCTCACGGACTGTGGGCGGATCTGAACGCCAAGATGGCCGAATTTCTCAATGCCCAGTCGCTGCAGTCCATTAAGGAGAAAAGTTTGAAGGAGCATGCTCATCACGGTGAAGTGCGTGAACAGCCGATCATCGTACACATCACGGAACCGAAGAGCTGATCAAAAGGACTGCCGCGCAAACGAATTAAAACGCGCTCGCTTCAATGCCTTTTTGAGAGCAAAAGGCGGGTGCCAACAACAGTAAAGAGACGCAAAAATGCAGCATCACGTTGTTTATCTTGACTACTCGGCCACCACGCCTGTCGATCCCCGCGTGGCCGAAAAGATGATTCCCTACCTGTGCGAAAAGTTCGGCAACCCCGCCAGCCGCTCGCATGCCTACGGCTGGGAAGCCGAAAAGGCGGTTGAAGAGGCCCGCGGTCACATCGCGGCCTACATCAACGCCGATCCGCGAGAAATCGTGTTCACGTCGGGTGCGACCGAATCCGACAACCTTGCCATCAAGGGCGCGGCGCATTTCTATCGCGACAAGGGTAAGCATCTCATTACGGTCAAGACGGAACACAAGGCTGTGCTGGACAGCATGCGCCATCTTGAAACCGAAGGGTATGAAGTCACTTACCTCGACGTGCAGGAAAACGGCCTTCTTGATCTGGAAGCACTCAAGGCCGCCATTCGTCCCGACACCACACTGGTTTCCGTGATGGCCGTCAACAATGAGATCGGTGTGATTCAGGATTTGGAGGCGATCGGCAACATCTGTCGCGAGCGCGGCGTGCTCTTTGGCCTGTGCACCGGGCGCGACGCCCACGCGACCGAGGCCATGTACGAGCTCTGGGGCATCGAAGGCCTGGTGGACGTGATGGTGGGCTGCGGTGGCGCCGAGGTCATCGACCGCGCGCACGACATCAACGAGCTGAGCTATCCGCTGCCGGGCGAGACTATCGCGCGCATCTGCAAGCACATGGCGGACCTTCCGGCAACGCCCGTCTGCCCCCGAGACGGCGTGTTCTACGTGCCCGAGAGCAACGCGTGTGTCGAGCACCTGTCGCGCGTCGACGGTGTGCCCTACCAGGTGGTCGATTTGATGCCGCGGGTGATTGAGCGGGCGTCGACGTTTGCCGATGACACCGTTAAGGCGGCGGCTCTGCAAACCACGCAGCGGCTCTACGAGTTCATGGATCCGCGCGTGTCCAAGACGCGCGGCCTTGTGCGCGTGGCGGAGCTCAACGACATGGAGCTCCAGGACATCTGCGTGTTTGGCGATGCGGACAACGACACCTGCATGGTGGCTGACGCCGGCGTGGGCGTGGCCATGGCAAATGGCAGCGACGC
>ENA-OVFR01000474-OVFR01000474.1-human-gut-metagenome-genome-assembly--contig:-NODE-474-length-25285-cov-13.945264_pt1 | contig 25285 bp, 15 predicted proteins | sample MGYA00237762_ERZ505403 | MGnify/ENA primary metagenome ERZ505403 (study PRJEB26158, sample SAMN06016376) | human gut metagenome | biome: human gut; feature: ankylosing spondylitis patient; material... | reverse complement strand
TTCCGGAACTGTTGATTGACAATACCGACCGTAACCGTACTTCACCATTTGCCTTTACCGGCAACCGCTTTGAATTCCGTGCCGTAGGTTCTGAGGCCAACTGCGCCAGCGCCATGATTGCCCTGAACACAGCCGTAGCTGAACAGCTTACCGAATTCAAGAAAGAAGTGGACGAATTGATAGAGAAAGGTGAACCGAAGATTTCGGCTATCATTCAGGTAATCCGTAAATATATCAAGATTAGCAAACCCATCCGCTTCGACGGCAACGGATACAGCGACGAATGGAAAGAAGAAGCTGCACGCCGTGGTCTGGATTGCGAAACCAGCTGTCCGGTCATCTTCGACCAGTATCTGACAGAAGACAGCGTACGCATGTTCGAATCTGCCGGCGTCATGACCCGCAAGGAACTCGAAGCACGCAACGAAGTAAAATGGGAAACCTATACCAAGAAAATCCAGATTGAGGCTCGCGTTTTGGGCGACCTGGTAATGAACCACGTAGTTCCAGTAGCCATTGAATACCAGAGTAAACTGATTGACAATGTCTACAAGATGAAGCAAATCTTCCCTACAGAAGAGGCCGAAAAGCTGTCTGCTGAAAACATGGCCATCATCCGTAAGATTGCAGAACATACTTCTTACATCAAGGAACACGTAGATACCATGGTAGAAGCCCGGAAAGTAGCCAACAAGATTGCAGACGAACGTGCAAAAGCTATCGAATATCACGACAAGATCACTCCGATGCTGGAACAGATTCGCTACCACATTGACAAGCTGGAACTGATTGTGGATGATCAGATGTGGACATTACCCAAATACAGAGAACTGCTGTTCATCAGATAATCCATCCCCTAAAGGATTATCTCTTATTTCTTATTGGTTGTTTGAGAAAGAGGCCGCGACCGTGAAGGTCGTGGCCTCTGCGTTTTCTTACTCTATCTATAATCTCCCATTATCATTCCATTCCCCGTAGAGAAGCCCTTTTCGCGTATTCTCTATAAACTTATTCAAGCGGCTTTCAAAAAGTTCCTACAACGTGGCCTTTTCCGCAAATTAAAAAAGCCGCTTGCACATCACAAAATTTGTCAGTTCCAGCTGATTAGCTCTGCACTTTTGAGACTTAACCACTTTGTAGCCCTTTTGTTCAAAAAACGATTTTGCAGTCAAGCTGATCTCCGAGGTTATTTCAGTAACTCCATACGCTTTGGCCATCTTTTCTACTTCCGAAAGCAACTGAGTAGCTACTCCCCTGCCCTGCATGTCCTTGTGTACAAACATGGAATGCAAATATCCCTCTTTATTCATAGAAGAGAAACCAGCCATATTGTCTTGTTCATCAAAAGCCCCAATAAAATGATGCTGAGACAAAAGTTCTTTCCAGTGCAACAAGTCATCACCACAAGAAGCCCAGTCTGCCACCTCTTCTTTTGTGTAGTCTTTCAAATTCACATTAAGCACAGTAGAGCGAAACAAATGCTGCATTTCCGGAATGTCTTTTTCTTCAAGCGGACGTAAAGCATAAACAAGCTTTGTTTCTTTACAATTTTCCTTAAGAAAATCTTCTTTCGTCAACAAAGTAAAATGTTCTGTCCGCACATCACCCAATGGAGAAGGTTTGCCCTCTTCCGTATGATGGAACTTGAAACCACATTTATCCATTACTCGGCGGGATTTGGTATTCCCGTCATAATAACCACACCACACTCGTTTTACTCCCAGTTCCTCAAAACAACGCTTCAACAGGCGATTGACGGCCTCCGGAATCAGCCCCTTTCCCCAATGAGGAACTCCAATCCAATAACCAATCTCTGCATCTCCTTCCTGCATGTCAGCGCTGTGTACGCTGTCTCCAAACATAATGCCCACACTGCCAACAGGTTCATTGGTTTCTTTCAACACTACCGCATAAGTTTCCGGTGCTGAAAGAATATCACGTATCACCTCTCGGCTGTTTTCTACAGATGTGTGCGGCGGCCAACCGGCTATCGGCCCTACAGCCGGGTTCTTGGCATATTTATAGAGTGAAAGGGCATCTTCCTCACGCCACGGTCTAAGTATCAGTCTTTCTGTTTCCATAGTTATGTATGGCATATTTTATTTTTTATATGTTGCAAGATTAGCTATCATCTTTTTCAAATTGGCTTCATTTTCCTCATCCGAAATGGAAGGATCTTTCATAAAACGACCACAAGGTAAATCCGGACATCCCCCACAATTTTCCCGCTTTTGTTCCTTACAGCATTTCCAGATGGGACATACCGCATCGCCTGTATACTGAAGCCAGAACACCTTGCCTTTTATTTTTCTGCATCCTTTGCATTCCTTTGGGAATGACGCACAATCCACACACCTTGCTCCACACGGAGAGGGATAAAAATAATCATCTTTCCAATACCACCATTTACATTTCTCTCTATCCGGGTTTTCCGTATGAACAAAATACTCTAAAGCCCGATACAGATAAAGCTGACAGCGGTCTATCGTACACCCACGCAAACGGCATTCTTCCTCGTACAAATCCTCTGCTTTTTTTCCTTTCAGCGATTCGATAGAGGTATACCCCATGGCTATCAGGTCTTGTTCAGTCTGTGAACCTACGTTAGGGATTTTTCGTAAAGAAGATTTTTCCTGATTGTTAGTCATATCTTATTTTTTAATTCTTAGACGTTGTTTTCTTTCTCAACAAGCCGACTACTTTCATTGCATTTCTCCTGGCTGCTACGATGCTTGGCGTCATTTCGTATTCCAGCATATCAAGACAGGCCACTAGTTCATTTGCCAGTTCCGGAACAAACCGGCACATTTTTGCAGCCAGTTTTATCATCATCGAGCGGCTGCTGTCCGATTCCTTTTTGTCGACAGCATGGGCAAGACAAAAATCAAACAAGTCCGTCCTGAAGTTCTGCTTCGTAGACAAGTCTATCAAAATAGATAAAACAAGTCCCCGACGTATATGCAAACAAGGCTTCATTGCCCAGTCTGCAATCTTATCATAAAAGGAAGAGACATAAACTCTCTTGTCTTCTGCCGGTAAATAATACAGTATCCATGCCGCATTGTATGCCGACTGTGCATCTTCCGCATAAAGCATAAGGTCACACAACTTACCGACGCCAGCCTCATCATGATGCAACCCGCGAGACAAAGCCATTACCTGCCATTTGGACAGCCTATCCTGCAAATGTTCCATTTCGTTTTACTATGTTTCTATATGCAATAAGAGCAAATCTAAACAATAAGAAACAGAATAACAAACAAGCCACTATTTCTTTCACATTTACCCCTCAAAAAAACACAAGTACATTTCAACTCAAACGCCTAAGCGTCTTAAGTAAAACGTACTTGCGTTTGAATCCAAACGCAAATACGTTCTCAATCAAACACAAAGACGTTTTTTCCACGTACTTAAAAAGCCCCAATTTTTCTTTATTTATTCAGAAAATATACATTTCAAAGGCATTTTTTAGTATCTTCGCACCAAACTAACTAACCTGACTAACCTATGTCTGTACTCCGCTATTTCATCATTATAGGAATACTCGCCGTGGGAGTATACGTTTTTTCGTGTACCTCCCCAACTGAAGCCCCTTCCCCTGAATCTACAGAAATAAGTTCTCATACCGATAGCCTATTGCAGTTCAGGATTTATCTTGAACAGGCACGCATCAGCCGTTTTAAAGGAGAGAATCAGGAAGAAGCTCATTTCTTAGACGCTGCGGAAGACATCGCGCAATGTCTGAACGACTCATCTGTATACGCAAACTTATGGCAGGAGAAAGCCATGCTTTACCTGTCGCATCAACCGGAAAAAGCCAAAGAATTCTTCCAAAAAGCACTTGCCTATATGCCTTCCGGCACTCCGGTCTCCATCGCACAAAGTGAACTTTACCTTTCCCGCATTTATTTGGAGCAAGGACAGACAGACAGTGCTTTCCATTACATCAATAACGCCCTCTGTCCAAATTTGCCGGACAAGGAAGCTGCCGCCTTGCACCTTCAGAAGGGTTATATTTTTGCCTCTCTTCTGCAAACGGACTCGGCCACGCATCATATTTTGCCTTTTTTACCTGATGCAACTTTAAAACAACGTACGGAAGCCTATCGTCGTCTGTTCGAAATGTACGGAAAAAAACAGAACGAGAAACAGGAAAATCTTTACATGCGAAAATACATTCTGTCGCATGACTCGCTGAGTGCCGAACGAAAGGAAATGGTCATCGAAAAGATACAAGATATGCACGAATACAAGTTGCAACGCGAACGGGCCAACAAAGCGGAGATGCAGGCAGCGCACCACAAGCTGGTTTTCTACCGGATTGCAGTCACCCTAGGCGTGGTGATTCTTATCCTGCTTTTACTTCTTCACCGCATCCGCGTACACAAACAAAAGCTGACAGAAGAACTAAAGACTACCCAGTGGATGCGCATGGAAGAAACGCTGAAAAGGAAAGAAGCGGAAGTGGCACTGGCTCACGAACAGGAGAAATTGAAACAGCAGGAAATTGACCGGCTGAATAAAAGCGTGGCCTACTACCGGCAACTGAATGCCATCACGCTTCCTTCTCTGTTGCGGAAAAGGAATTCGCAAGGCGCACTTCACTTAACGGAAGAGGAATGGGAAATCATTCAGCAAAACGCGGACACTTGCTTCGACGGATTTACCAGACGACTGAAGGAATGTTACCCGCAACTTACAGAAGAAGAACTTCGTTTCTGCTGTCTGGTAAAGATGGATCTTCCCTTGTCATTACTGTCCGAAATTTACCATATTGCCAAAGGAAGCATCTCGCGCCGGAAGATGAGACTAAAGGAGAAAATGCACATCGAAAATAGCAGCTTTGATGAGTTTATCACCGCATTTTAAGTGTCATGTACATCATAAAAACTATCAACCATCTAATTTACAATAGATTATACTTCGCTTGTGTACATCAGATTTTTCCCTGACTTCCATCTGTTCACTTTACCTTTGCAGCCGTAAATCTATTTAAACATACGCGACTCATGAAAGTGAAACAACTACTTTATGGGATGATGTACGGCTTACTGATTTTCTTCACGGCATCTTGCAGTGAAGAAAATTCAGAAAATCTACCAGACAATGTAGCCATTTATCAAAGCTACCTGGTAGCTTTTTCTGATTCACAGCCTACCCTGACCTACGCCCGTTTCTCCCCAGAGAAGGACGTACCCCTGAAAGAAATCAAGCTTACAGGCGGAGCATCCATCATGGCCAATGGCAAAGAGATGGAATACCATTATTTTGATGGAAATACAATATTCGGTTATTCCTATTCACTGTCACTCGGAAAAGACGAACAAGTTTCATTCGTGTTCCAACGCAAACGGCAGCAAGAAACCCGTATGCTGACCAATTATGCCTACAAGGAATGGATTAATGAGATACATATTCCTTCGGAACTTACCACGATTGCCAATCAGGAAATGGTTGAATGGAAGGGTGAGAAAATCGCGTCCAATGAAGAACTGGAGGCCACACTGGACAACCCCTCACATTTGGAAGAATATACCGCTTATTATGGTACATTAAATGAAAGCCGTGACGGAGTTTCGTTTAAGAATGTGCCAAAAGGGAAATATATGCTTACGCTGAAACGCATCCTGAAACTAGAAACCAAAGACAATGACGCTCCCGCCAAAGGAGAAATCAGACTGGTTTTCTACGACAAGAAAGAAGTAACGGTAAAATAACAAGACATAGCTTAAAATGAGAGGAGTTTTTGTAATCATTTTGCTAATCTGTAGCTTGTCTGTGTATGGTCAGACTGAAAAACGCCCACTTTGGAAAATACAACTGGAGGGCGCACTGGACAATTACAGCAGATGGGAGGTAGAGCCGTCTGTCACTTTCCAGCCTTTCAAGTATGCCGGCATCGGAGTCAGCTTTCTTTTTAGCAAAAGTTTGGATGACATCCATCTCAATGGTGTCTCTGCTGATAAAAAATTCCGCTTTGAATTGAACGACGAAAAGGTTCTGTCCACCCACCTCGCATGCAGAATTGCGCCACAATTCTACACGCCTTCGTGGATATTAGGACATGACCGGGAATATGCCTTGTACCTGACATTCAGTCCAGGCATCACTTGTTCGTTTCCACCCACTAAACATATAACCCTGGCCTATTTCCCAAACTCTACAGGTGTATGGACTCCCCACCACTATGAAGAAATCACAACTTCCCGTGCGGAGCCTTTATCCTTTCAGCTGAAAACTTCCGTTTCGTTGGAAATAGAAGAAAGCCTGATAATCTCTCTGGGATACACCCTCTCTAACCTTGACCCTTACTCGGGCCTCCGGGAAACCGTTTTCGACGGAAACATGCTGAATCTCGGAAAGAAGCGCCCATTTTTTCATTCACTCTCGATCGGGATAGGCTGGCGGTTTTAAAAACTGGGTCGGATTAACGTCCGGCCCAGTTTTTTATTCTGTTCATAGCTTCCTGGCAATCTTCACGTTTACCAAAGGCTGTCAGTCGCAGGAATCCTTCTCCACTTGGTCCAAATCCAACTCCCGGAGTTCCTACCACATTGACTTCGTGAAGCAACATTTCAAAGAAACTCCATGAATCCAGTCCTTCGGGTGCCTTTACCCAGATATAAGGCGCATTCACTCCTCCATAGAGTGTAAATCCGGCAGCATGCAATCCTTCACGCATCAAACGGGCATTCTCCATATAATAGGCTATGGTTTCCTTTATCTCAGCTTGTCCTTCTGCAGTATAGATGGCCTCTGCCCCTCGCTGAGTGATATAGCTGGTACCATTGAACTTCGTACACTGCCGACGGTTCCACAAATGATTCAAAGCTACTTGTTCGCCTGAAGCCGTCATGGCTTTCACTTCTTCCGGCACCACGGTATAACCGCAACGCACTCCGGTAAAACCAGCTGTCTTGGAGAAGCTACGGAATTCTACGGCGCAAGAGCGGGCTCCTTCTATCTCATAAATAGAATGTGGCACATCACTTTCGTGAATGTAAGCCTCATAAGCCGCATCATATAATATCAACGCTTTGTGCTCTAAAGCATAATCCACCCACTTCTGCAATTCGGCTTTGGTCAGTGTCGTTCCCGTAGGATTGTTCGGATAGCACAAATAAATCATGTCTACCGGCTCCTGGGGGAGAGAAGGAATAAAATGGTTTTCTGCCGTACAAGGAAGATAAGTCAGACGGTTCCATTGCCCGTTTGCCTGCAATTCTCCAGCTCTCCCGGCCATGACGTTACTGTCAATATACACCGGATACACAGGGTCTGTTACCGCCACTTTATTGACTGTGCCTAAAATGTCTCCAAAATTACCGGTGTCACTTTTAGCTCCGTCACTCACAAAAATTTCTGTCGGGCGCAATTCTACTCCACGCGAGCGGTAATCATGTTCCAGAATAGCCTGAATCAAGAAATCATATCCTTGTTCAGGACCGTATCCATGAAAGGTTCCGGCATCGGCCAGTTCGTCTACCGCACGGTGCATGGCTTTGATAGAAGCCGGTGGAAGCGGACGAGTCACGTCGCCAATTCCTAATCGGATAAGTGCGGCTTCCGGATGAGCCGATTTAAAGGCATTCACTTTTTTAGCAATGCTCGAAAACAGATAGTTTCCGGGCAACTTGATGAAATTATCGTTTACTTGTATCATATATATCTTGTCTTACTCTTTTAATTCGATTGTTCCGTCAAATACTTTTACTGCGGGTCCTGTCATATACAAATGCTGCCCCTCTCCTGCCCAGTCGATGGTCAGGTCACCTCCATCCATACAGACAATTGCATGGGAGCCGCATTGTCCGGAAAAGGCTGCTGCCACAGCGGTAGCACATGCTCCCGTACCACAAGCTTGTGTGATACCGGATCCTCTTTCCCATACCCGCATGCGTATGTTTTCTTTGTCCAATACCTGAGCGAACTCCACATTTACCCGATCCGGGAAAAGCGGATGACGTTCAAGCACTGGTCCTACTTCAGCAAGAGCTACCTCCTCCATTTTATCTACAAAAATAACCAGATGAGGGTTCCCCATTGACACGGCCACTCCTTTCTGGAAGGGATAAGCATCGCTCAAATCCACCCAGTGAATATCGGCAGGAATTCCCATATCCACCCGAACAGACTCTACCGTTCCCTCCTTCACCTGCAAATGCAGTTCCTTGATACCGGAAAGCGTATCCAGCAGAATATCCGTCTTCGTAGTCAGTCCATATTCATACAAATACTTCCCGATACAACGGCTGGCATTTCCGCACATCTTGGCCTCAGAACCGTCCGCGTTAAAAATACGCATGCTGAAATCAGCCTTGTCCGAATCGCCAATCAGCACCAGTCCGTCACTGCCTATCCCCGTATGAGGACGACTCCAGGCTATGGACTTTTCTTCCGGATTAGTCAACGGGTATTTCATCGTATTCACATAGATGTAATCATTACCCAGACCATGCATCTTTGTAAATTCTATTTTCATATCTGATAATCAGTTTAGTTTTTGTATCCCTCTTCATGTACATCGGTTACTGCACGTCCGCTCGGCTCATTGATATGCTGGAAAGCTTTATCCCAAGCCAGTGCCTCCGCTGTAGAACAAGCCACACTCGGTACACTGGGAACACTCTTAGCCGCACTCTCACTCGGAAAATGCTCCTCAAAAATAGAGCGATAGTAGTACTCTTCCTTGTTGCGGGGAGGATTCACCGGAAAACGTTCAGCCGCATGTGCCATCTGTTCGTCGGATACTTCTTTTGACGTGAATTCCTTCAGCGTATCAATCCAGCTGTATCCCACACCGTCACTAAATTGTTCTTTCTGACGCCATGCCACGCTTTCAGGCAACAAGTCGGCAAAAGCTTCGCGTACGATTTTCTTTTCGATGGTTTTTCCGGGGCACATCTTGGCTTCCGGATTCAACCGCATGGCCACATCCAAGAATTCCTTATCCAGGAACGGCACACGTCCTTCTACTCCCCAAGCAGCCAAGGACTTATTGGCACGCAAACAATCGTACAAATAAAGTTTGGACAATTTACGCACAGTCTCTTCATGGAAAGCCCGTGCATCGGGAGCCTTGTGGAAATACAAATAACCACCAAAAATCTCATCTGCACCTTCTCCGCTAAGCACCATCTTGATACCCATACTCTTAATGACACGAGCCAGCAAATACATCGGTGTAGAAGCACGAACTGTCGTTACATCGTAAGTCTCAATGTAATAAATCACATCGCGAAGTGCATCGAGACCTTCCTGAATGGTGTAGTGAATTTCATGGTGTACGGTACCGATGAAATCAGCCACTTCACGTGCCTTGGCCAAATCGGGGGCTCCCTCCAGACCAATGGCAAAGGAATGAAGCTGCGGCCACCATGCCGCCATCTTTCCATCCGTTTCTACACGACGGGCTGCATAACGCTTGGCAATAGCAGAAATGACCGAGCTGTCCAGCCCTCCTGAAAGCAATACACCGTAGGGTACATCACTCATCAGTTGCTCACGTACGGCTTTTTCCAAGCCTTCCCGCAAAGCACTTACCGATGCCGGAGCATCAGCTACTGCCTCATACTGAGTCCAGTCACGAACGTACCAGCGGGTCATCTTCCCGTCCTTGCTATAATAACAATGTCCGGGTAAAAAGGGTTCATAGCGTTCACAAAAACCTTCCAACGCTTTCAGTTCGCTGGCACAATAGACTTTGCCATCGCTGTCATAACCAATATAAAGTGGAATTACGCCGATAGGGTCGCGAGCGATGAGAAACTCATCTTTTTCTGAATCATACAGCGCGAATGCAAAAATACCATTCAGCTTTTCCAGAAAATGTATTCCGTATTCTTTATAAAGCGCCAAGATTACTTCACAATCACTTCCTGTCTGGAAATCATATTTTCCGGCATACTCCTTACGAATCTCACGGTGATTGTAGATTTCGCCGTTCACGGCCAGTACCACTTTCTTATCGGGTGAGTACAAAGGCTGTCCGCCACTCTGCGGGTCTACTATCGACAAACGTTCATGCGCTAAGATAGCCGATCCCCCACAATAAATTCCACTCCAGTCGGGACCACGATGACGAATCTTTCGAGCCATGGCCAATGCTTTTTCACGCAACTCTGGAGTCTGTTTTCTGATATTTAAAATAGCTGCAATGCCACACATAATCGTAAAGTTGTATTTATATTTTGTATGAAATCAATTATTTTCGGCTTAAATATGCATCAATGTCGGCTGCGGCCTTCCGACCGCCTGCAATGCACTTCACAACCAGACTGGCTCCGGTAGCTGCATCACCGGCCACAAAGACATTTGCCGGGAATTCGGGTTGTACCGGACGAAGGAATCCCATTGCCAGTAATACCAAATCGGCTTTCAGAATTTCTTTCTTGCCGGTTGGCTTCATCACCGGACGTTCTCCTTCGGCTCCCGGAGTCCATTCCACTTCTTCCACTTCTACACCGCACACTTTCCCGTCTTCTTCCAGGAAGCGGTTGGAAGTCAGACTCCACCGACGTATGCATCCTTCTTCATGACTGCTGCTGGTTTTGAGAACCACCGGCCACTGCGGCCACGGAGTATTCGGATTATGACCTACAGGAGGCTTCGGCATAATTTCAATCTGCGTTACACTGAGTGCTCCCTGACGGTTACTTGTTCCGATACAGTCACTACCCGTATCTCCACCTCCAATTACCAGCACATGCTTACCTTTTGCCGTGATGCGTTCCTCCTCCGAAATATGCTGCCCAGCCAGCACGCGGTTCTGCTGTGCCAGCATCTCCATGGCAAAATGAATACCTTTCAGTTCACGTCCGGGGATATTCAAATCGCGTGCCTGCGGCGTACCCGTACAAATACAGTATGCATCAAATCCTTCGGGAAGGTTTATCACGTCAATATCGGCATTAACCTTAAAAGTAATTCCTTCTGCTTCCATCACTGCCACACGGCGGTCGATTACCGACTTGCTGAGTTTAAAATTCGGAATACCAAATCGCAACAAACCTCCCACGTATTCCAGTTTTTCGAACACCGTCACCGCATATCCTCTGCGGTTCAACTGATTGGCAGCCGCCAGTCCTGCAGGTCCGGAACCGATGACAGCCACAGACTTCCCGTTTCGTTCATATTGACGAGGCTGTACATACCCTTCACGAAAAGCAGCTTCAATGATAGCGGCTTCATCTTCACGAATGGTTACCGGTGCATCCACACTCAACTTCAACACACAACTCTTTTCACACAATGCCGGACATATACGGCCGGTAAACTCCGGAAAATCATTGGTTCCGGTAAGTATCTCATAAGCTTCTTTCCATTTTCCCTTGTACATGGCATCCTGGAACTCCGGAGGACGATTACCCAACGGACATGCCCAATGGCAGAAAGGTACACCACAGTCCATACACCGCGATGCCTGAAGCTTTCGCTCGCTTGTGTTCAACGTCTGTTCCACTTCACTGAAGTCCATGATACGGTCGTGTACCGGACGGTATCCGGCTTCTTGTCTGGGAACGGTCAGAAATGCTTTTGGATTTCCCATATATCTAGTTTTTTACTGTTCAACAATTAATCAATAATCACGCTGTACTTCGGCTATCTTCTGCTGCAGTTTGCGCATCTGCTCTTCAGCCAGCACTTTCTTGTATTCAATCGGAGTTACCTGAATGAACTCTTCCACATAACGGCTCCAGTTATCCAACATCGTGCGTGCCAGTTGAGAACCGGTGTACAGATAATGCTGACGAACCAGTTCATGCAGTTCCTTGCGGGCTGTAGCATCTTCCAACAGAGAAAGCTCTACCATTTCCATGTTACAGAAGTAATCGAAGTTACGGTCTTTATCCCATACGTAAGCAACTCCCCCACTCATACCTGCAGCAAAGTTACGTCCGGTCTTACCCAGTACGACTACTCGTCCGCCGGTCATGTACTCACAGCAATGGTCGCCTACTCCTTCTACCACTGCAATGGCTCCAGAGTTACGTACGGCAAAACGTTCACCTACGCAACCATTGATATACACCTCTCCACTTGTGGCACCATACAACAAGGTATTACCAGCGATTACGTTGTTTTCGGCCAAGAAATTGCTTCTTACCGGAGGCTGTACCGAAATATGTCCTCCACTCAAGCCTTTACCCAGGTAGTCGTTCGCTTCACCTTCCAGCTTGAAGCTGACCCCATGTGGAAGGAAAGCACCGAAACTCTGTCCGGCTGAACCTTTGAACTTCACCTGGATGGTCTGTGAGGGTAATCCAGCCTGTCCATACTTGGCAGCTACGGCTCCAGAAAGCATCGCTCCTACTGAACGGTCGGTATTGGATATGGCATATTCCAACGATACCTCCTTACGGTTCTCCAGTGCTTCGCGTGCCGCAGCCAACATACTGACATCCTTCACATGCTCTATCTCATGACGCTGTTCCGTTACATTATGTAAAGCAGCTCCGTTATCGACTTTGTGCAACAATTTACTGAAATCGAGCAATGAAGCCTTTTCATGAGTTGTCGGACGTATCTCAATCAAATCCGTACGTCCCACAATGTCTTCCAGACGGGAGAATCCCATCTCTGCCAGGTATTCACGTACCTCTTGTGCCAAGAAACGGAAGAAGTTGACTACATAACGGTAATGTCCGCGGAAATGTGCCCGCAACTGCGGATCCTGTGTAGCTACCCCGACAGGGCATGTATTGGCATGACATTTACGCATCATGACACATCCCAAAACAATCAATACAGAAGTTCCGAATCCAAACTCTTCTGCTCCCAACAAAGCCATACTGATGATATCGCGTCCAGTCTTCAACTGTCCGTCAGTCTGCAAACGTACCTGACCACGGAGTCCGTTGAGTACCAGTGTCTGCTGTGTCTCGCTCAGACCGATTTCCGGAGAAATACCAGCATAGCGCATGGAAGAGGCCGGAGAAGCTCCAGTTCCACCTTCTGCTCCTGAAATGACAATCAAATCAGCCTTTGCTTTTGCTACACCGGCTGCAATGGTACCAATACCACTCTCTGCTACCAGTTTCACACTGATTTTAGCTTTCGGGTTCACGTTCTTCAAATCGAATATCAGCTGAGCCAAGTCTTCGATTGAATAAATATCGTGATGAGGGGGAGGCGAAATCAGCGAAATGCCCGGAATAGAATGACGCGTCTTGGCAATCACTTCATTTACCTTGAATCCCGGAAGCTGTCCACCTTCACCCGGTTTAGCTCCCTGTGCCACCTTAATCTGAATTTCTTCGGCATTCACCAGGTATTCAGTGGTTACACCAAAACGTCCGGAAGCTACCTGCTTAGTCTTACTACACAAGGATATACCATCGTATGTCTCATGGAAACGGTCGGAGTCCTCTCCTCCTTCACCCGTATTACTGCGGGCATTCAGCTTATTCATGGCCAATGCCATGGCTTCATGCGCCTCTTTACTGATAGAACCAAAAGACATGGCTCCCGTTACAAAATGCTTTACAATTTCCTCTACCGGTTCTACATCTTCCAATGGAATCGGATTACGGCGGAAAGAGAAGAAGTCACGCAAGAATATCGGACTTTCCTTTTCATCTACCCGACGCGTATATTCCTTGAACTTGGCATAGCTTCCCAAACGAGTGGCCAACTGCAAAGCGCTGATAGTTTCCGGATTCCAGGCATGCTTCTCGCCATCCTTACGGTAGGAGAACTGACCGATGTAAGGCAACAAATCGTCGACCTCTTTTGCAAAACCTGCATCATGGAATGCCTGATAATCTTTGGCAATGCTTTCCAATCCGACACCTCCAATGGATGAAGAAGGTGTACCGAAGTAAGTAGAAAGCACTTCGCTGCCCAAACCAACAGCTTCAAATATCTTCGCTCCACGGTAAGAACGTATCGTACTGATACCCATCTTACTCATTACTTTATAGAGTCCTTTGCAAACGGCTTTTATGTAGTTCTTTTCGGCGGTTTCATAATTCAACTGCACATCGCCTTTTTTCACCATGTCATCCAGAATGGCAAATACCATATACGGATTGATGGCGCTCGCTCCATATCCCAGCAACAAGGCAGCGTGCATCACTTCACGAATTTCTCCACTTTCTACCACCAATGCGGTCTGTACTCTCTTTTGTACAGAAATCAGGTGATGGTGTACGGCACTTACAGCCAGCAAAGAAGGAATGGCTGCATGTGCTGCATCAATCTCACGATCGGAAAGAATGATGTAGTTCACACCTTCATCCACTGCCGCCTCGGCTTTCTTGCACAACTCATTCAATGCCTCACGCAGACCTTCCGCTCCTCTTGCTGCATCGAACAGCATCGGCAATTTCACGGTATTGAACCCTTTATAGCGAATGTTGCACAATATATCAAGCTGCGTATTGTTCAGAATCGGGTGTGGCAGACGCACCATCTTACAATGCGATTCACTCGGCAACAAGATGTTGGTTCCTACAGCTCCGATATATTCCGTCAGCGACATCACCAGTTCCTCACGTATCGGGTCGATTGGCGGATTGGTCACCTGCGCAAACTGCTGACGGAAATAGTTGAACAATATCTGTGGTTTATCGGACAACACAGCGAGAGGAGTATCATTACCCATGGAAGCTGTGGGTTCGGCCCCATTCATACACATCGGAGTAAGCGTACGTTCTATGTCTTCGCGAGTGAATCCGAATGCACGCAGGCGACGTTCATAATCAGGTACAGAATTGGAAATCTTACGGCCACTGCGTAATGTATCCAGTTCAATACGATTGGTAGAAAGCCACTGACGATAAGGCTTGGAAGCCGCCAACTGGCTCTTCAGTTCGCCATCGTAGTAAATACGTCCTTCCTGGGTATCTACCAACAATATCTTACCAGGCTGAAGACGGCCTTTTTCCTTAATGGCTTCAGGTTCAAAATTAATGACTCCAGCTTCGCTGGCTACCACCATCATATCATTTTTGGTAATCAGGTAACGTGCCGGACGCAAACCGTTACGGTCGAGCATACCACCTGCATAACGTCCGTCACTGAACAACAAGGCAGCCGGTCCGTCCCAAGGTTCCATCAAAATGGAATGGTACTCATAAAACGCCTTCAGCTCCTCACTAATCGGATTCTTGTCATTGAACGACTCTGGCACAAGCATAGCCATGGCATGAGGCAGGCTCAATCCTGACATCACGAAAAACTCCAACACATTATCGAGTGAGGCACTGTCGCTCATTCCCGGCTGTATAATCGGACCTATTTTCTTCACGTCACCTAATAAAGGAGTGGAAAGTACACTTTCACGCGCCTCCATCCATCCTCTGTTTCCACGAATGGTATTGATTTCTCCATTATGGGCTAACAAGCGGAAAGGCTGTGCCAAACTCCAGGTAGGAAATGTATTCGTACTAAAACGAGAATGTACGATGGCCAGTCCGCTGGTAAAGTAAGGCTGGGTAAGGTCCTGGAAATATTCACGCACCTGTACCGAAGACAGCATACCTTTATATATAATATTTTTACTGGACAAGGAAACAATGTAAAAGTCCTTATGATGTACACGGCGTTCAATCTTTTTACGCACAATATATAAGGTACGTTCAAAATTTTCCAGGTCGGTTGCCCCGGTAATGAACACCTGCTTAATGTCTGGTTCAGTCTCCAACGCACTTTTTCCTAAGATTGAAGAATTCACGGGTACGGAGCGCAAGTGCATCAATGACAATCCTTCACGCTCTACCTCTTCAATCAGGATGCTCAGAATGGACTCCTGTTCCTTCGCGTCTTTCGGAAGAAAAACCAATCCCGTACCATATTTCCCCTTTTCAGGCACCGGAATTCCCTGTAACAATATAAACTCATGTGGAATCTGCAGCATAATACCTGCACCGTCACCCGTCTTGTTGTCTGCGCCTTCTGCGCCACGATGTTTCATATTTTCCAAGACTTTCAAGGCTGCATCCACCAATTCATGTGATTTATTACCATGAATGTCTACAATCATACCTACTCCACAAGCATCGTGCTCGTACTCCGGTTGATAAAGCCCGGAAGATGTCTGATGACATTCTGTTACTTCCTGCTCTTCTTTTCTCATAAATTTTCCTGCTAACCTCATTTTATCTTTCATTATTAATACCCAAAACAGAGTTTACATTCTATTTGTCCACAAAAATAATAATATCACTTCCAATATGATACTTTTGTAGGATTTTTCATTACAATATTTTCATCTACGTCATCCACACCTTTCACTTTCTTTATATAGCAAATAAAAAAGTTTCAGAATAAAACAGAATAGATACATTTTGATTACATTTATCACAAAAAGACAGAAACAATGTATTTTTTCATGCACAGCACATACCTCTTTTAATAATTGTCTGTTATTTTGTAAACGAAAATCATAATATGGCTTGAAAACAAAATACAGATGGAAACATTAAAACATGAATGCGGGGTCGCTCTTATCCGACTCCTGAAACCACTGGAATATTATCAGGAAAAATATGGTACATGGATGTATGGCTTGAACAAGCTTTATCTGCTGATGGAGAAGCAGCACAACAGAGGACAAGAAGCTGCAGGATTAGCCTGCGTAAAACTGCAAGCCAACCCTGGTGAGGAATACATGTTCCGTGAAAGAGGACTCGGAGCGGGAGCCATTACAGAAATCTTCAACAACGTTCATCAACAATACAAAGATTTAACGGAAGAACAATTGCACGATGCAGAATTTGCAAAGAAGTGCTTGCCCTTTGCCGGAGAACTTTATATGGGACATCTGCGTTATTCTACCACCGGGAAAAGCGGTATCTCGTATGTTCATCCATTTCTCCGTCGCAACAACTGGCGTGCCAAGAACCTGGCATTGTGCGGTAACTTCAATCTGACCAATGTAGACGAAATCTTTGCTGATATTACTGAAGCCGGACAACATCCCCGGAAATACGCAGATACCTATATCATGCTGGAGCAGGTAGGTCACCGGCTGGACAGAGAAGTGGAGCGCCTTTACAAGCAGTGCAAAGAAGAAGGCTTGAAAGGAATGGACATTACGCATGCCATTGAAGACCGAATTGACCTGACAAACGTACTGAAAACATCTTCTCCATCTTGGGATGGAGGTTACGTCATCTGCGGAATGACAGGAAGCGGCGAAACCTTTGCCGTACGCGACCCATGGGGTATTCGCCCCGCGTTCTGGTATCAGGACGATGAAATCATGGTATTAGCTTCGGAACGCCCTGTCATTCAGACGGTATTGAATATCCCTGCTGAAAGCATCCATGAACTGATGCCAGGACAAGCTGTATTGGTCAATAAGAAAGGTCAGCTCAGACTGGCACAAATCAACAAACCCGGGAAATTAAAACCCTGCTCTTTCGAACGCATCTACTTCAGCCGGGGAAGTGACGTGGATATTTATCGGGAACGTAAAAAATTAGGAGAAAAACTGATTGAACCGATTCTCTCTGCAGTCAATCATGATATTGCCCATTCTGTATTCTCATTCATTCCCAATACAGCTGAAGTAGCTTTCTATGGAATGCTGGAAGGACTGGACAATTACCTGAACCAACTTAAAATCAAACAAATCGAGGCTCTGGGTCACACACCGAACCATGAGGAGCTGAAACAAATTCTTTCTCAACGCATCCGAAGCGAGAAGGTAGCCATCAAGGATATTAAATTACGTACTTTTATTGCAGAAGGAAATACCCGTAACGACCTGGCAGCTCACGTATATGATATTACCTACGGAAGCCTCGTGCCACATGAAGATAATTTAGTCATCATTGATGACAGTATCGTACGAGGAACGACATTGAAACAAAGTATCATCAGCATTCTCGACCGTCTGCAGCCCAAAAAGATTGTCATCGTATCCTCTTCGCCACAAGTCCGTTATCCGGATTACTATGGTATTGACATGGCCAGCATGGAACAATTCATCGCCTTCAAGGCTGCCATTGCTCTGCTGGAAGAGCGTGATATGCAGCACGTCATTGAATATGCCTATAGAAAATCCAAAGAACAAATGAACCTGCCTAAGGAAAAAATGCACAATTACGTAAAAGAAATCTATGCATCCTTTAGTGATGAAGAAATATCAGAAAAGATTGCTGCATTGCTGACTCCTCCCACTACGCGGGCAAAAGTACAGATTGTTTACCAAACGTTGGAAGGACTGCATGAAGCATGTCCGGCACATCCAGGAGACTGGTATTTTAGTGGAGACTATCCTACTCCGGGAGGAACACGCCAAGTAAACCAGGCATTTATCGACTGGGTAGAAAAGAATTATCAATTCTAATCCCCCCAAAAACGAACTGAACTAAGTTTCCAGTACTCCCGAAGAAGTACTGTAGTACTGTCTATGAAGTACTCCAGTACTTTCACGGGAGTACTATAGTACTTCTTTGAAAGTACTGAGATTACACAAATGATGCTACAATTCTCCCCCTTTACAAATTATCAAATCGAGAATCTATACCTGAAAAGCAAACCAACAAATCCCCGCCTTTGATGCACCAAAAAGAGATTCAAAAAAACTTAATCAAAAGATGAATTTTTGACAACTCCAGTTTGCAATATTATGAAGTATTCGTATATTTGCAGCCTAGAAACAGAATTCATGGAAGCATTTTACAGAACACATAATTATTTGGTTGAACATACCAACGCTCCTGTTCGCCGTGATCTCATGGATGAAATAGACTGGAATGATCGCTTGATTGGTATAAAAGGTACAAGAGGGGTAGGCAAAACCACATTTCTTTTACAATATGCAAAAGAAAAATTCGGGACTGACCGTTCCTGCTTGTTCGTAAACATGAATAATTTCTACTTTTCACAATACAGTTTAGTAGACTTTGCCGGGGAATTTGTTAAAAGAGGGGGAAAAGTCCTGCTTATTGATCAGGTTTTCAAGCTTCCAGACTGGAGTCATGATTTGCGTACATGCTACGAACGTTATCCGCAACTGAAAATTGTATTTACCGGTTCTTCTGTAATGCGCCTGAAAGATGAGAATCCCGAGTTGAACGGGATTGTCAAGTCATATAACCTGAGGGGATTTTCTTTCCGTGAATTTCTGAACTTACAGACAGGAAATCATTTTTCAGCTTATACGTTGGAGGAGATTCTGCACAATCACGAGCATATTGTGAAAACAATCTTACCACACATCAATCCGCTCAATTATTTCCAGGATTACATCCATCATGGTTTCTATCCTTTTTTCCTTGAAAAAAGAAATTTCTCGGAAAATCTGCTGAAGACCATGAACATGATGATTGAAGTGGACATTCTTCTGATTAAACAAATCGAACTGAAATATCTGTCCAAAATCAAAAAATTATTATATTTGCTAGCGGTAGATGGTCCTGTGGCTCCTAATGTCAGCCAATTGGCTAATGAAATTCAGACATCACGTGCCACAGTCATGAACTACATAAAATACCTGGCAGATGCACGACTCATCAACATGGTTTATCCGAAAGGGGAAAGTTTCCCTAAAAAGCCGGCTAAAATCATGATGCATAACACGAACCTGATGTACAGCATTTACCCAGTAAAGGTGGAGGAACAGGATGTGCTGGAAACCTTCTTTGTCAATACCTTGTGGAAAGACCACAAAATCAACAAAGGAGATAAAGGTACCTCTTTCCTTGTAGACAATACGCTGCATTTCCGGATTTGTGCAGAGGGAAGCAAATATAAAAGTAATCCGAACATATACTATGCTATGCATAAAATGGAAATAGGACACGGTGACCAGATACCTTTATGGTTATTTGGATTTTTATATTGACAATAACGATTTTATTACTTCATATTTAATTAGTAATTGTATGACTAAACAAAAAAAATTCATCACTTGTGATGGTAACCAGGCTGCAGCACATATTTCATATATGTTCTCAGAAGTTGCAGCTATCTATCCTATCACCCCGTCATCTACAATGGCTGAATATGTAGACGAATGGGCTGCCGCAGGTCGTAAAAACATCTTCGGCGAAACTGTTTTGGTTCAGGAAATGCAATCTGAAGGTGGTGCTGCCGGTGCAGTACACGGATCTCTTCAGGCTGGTGCATTGACAACTACTTATACTGCTTCTCAGGGTCTTCTGTTGATGATTCCTAACATGTACAAAATTGCAGGTGAGTTCTTGCCATGCGTATTCCACGTTTCTGCACGTACACTGGCTTCTCACGCATTGTGTATCTTCGGTGACCACCAGGACGTAATGTCTTGCCGTCAGACTGGTTTCGCTATGCTTTGTGAAGGTTCTGTACAGGAAGTTATGGATTTGGCCGGTGTAGCTCACTTGTCAACAATCAAGTCTCGCGTTCCGTTCTTGAACTTCTTCGATGGTTTCCGTACAAGCCATGAAATCCAGAAGATTGAAGTCCTGGATTATGATGAACTGGCTCCTCTCATCGATCAGGAAGCACTGGCTGATTTCAGAGCAAGAGCTCTGAACCCGAATCACCCGGTCATCCGCGGCACAGCAGAAAATCCGGATGTCTACTTCCAGCACTGCGAATCCGCAAACCCCTATTACAATGCACTTCCTGACATCGTTCAGGGCTACATGGACAAGATCAGCGCTATCACCGGCAGAGAATATCACCTCTTTGACTACTATGGTGCTCCGGATGCTGACCGCATCGTCATTGCCATCGGCTCTGTCACGGATATCTGCAAAGATGTCACAGACGCCCTTAATGCACATGGCGAAAAGGTAGGCGTACTGAACGTCCACCTCTTCCGTCCGTTCTCCGTCAAGCATTTCCTGTCCCAGATTCCGGATACAGTCAAGAAGATTGCTGTCCTCGACAGGACAAGAGAACCGGGCGCCATCGGCGAACCGCTGTATCTTGACGTTGTCAGCGCCATCGCTTCTTCCGGCCGTTCCATCAAGGTATGCGGCGGACGTTACGGCCTTGGTTCCAAGGACGTTGTTCCGGAAGACATCATGGCTGTCTATGAACACCTCAAGGAAGAAACACCGCGCCACAACTTTACACTGTCCATCAACGACGATGTGACAAACCTCTCTCTGGCACCGGTTCCTGTACCGGAAATGCCAAGCAAGCTTGTATCCTGCAAATTCTGGGGCTTCGGTTCTGACGGCACCGTCGGCGCAAACAAGAGCGCCATCAAGATCATCGGCGACCACACTGACCTCTATGCACAGGGCTACTTCGCTTATGATTCCAAGAAATCCGGCGGCGTAACAATCTCCCACCTCCGTTTCGGACCGGATCCGATCAGAAGACCATACCTGATCAGCAAAGCAGACTACATTGCCTGCCACCGCCCATCCTACATTTACAAGTATGACCTTCTCCGCGGACTCAAGCCAGGCGGCATCTTCCTCCTGAACTCCACATGGAGAAAAGAAGATCTCGACAGAGTCCTCCCGGTCGGCATGAAGAGAAAACTCGCTGCTCTCCACGCAAAATTCTACATCATCGATGCATTTGAAATTGCAAGGGAAATCGGCCTTGGCGGACGCATCAACATGATCATGCAGTCTGCATTCTTCCATCTGACCCACATCATTCCTGATGAAGACAGCATCAGATACCTGAAGGAATCCAACGAACACTCCTACGGCAAGAAGGGCCAGGATGTCGTTGACATGAACAACCGCGCTGTTGATGCAGGCATGCAGGGCATTGTTGAAGTACCGGTTCCTGAAGAATGGGCTCACGCAACAACCGGAGGCTCCATTGCCAGAGTAGAACGTCCTGATTTCGTAAAGAACGTCTGCGATGTCATGAACCGTCAGGAAGGCGATGATCTCCCTGTTTCCACCTTCACCGGCATGGAAGACGGCACATTCCCGTCCGGCACTTCCAAGTATGAACGCCCGACCGCTGCTATCAACGTTCCTGAATGGATTGCTGAAAACTGCATCGAATGCAACCAGTGCGCTATCGTCTGCCCACATGCAACAATCCGTCCTGTACTCGTTACAGAAGAAGAAGAAGAAGAAGCTGCTCCTGAAGGATTCATCGTCAAGGAATTCAGAGGACCAGTCAAAGGCCTCAAGTTCCGCATCATTATCGATCAGGAAGACTGCTATGGCTGCGGCATCTGCGCTAACGTATGCCCGTCTCCGAAGAAAGCTCTTGTCATGAAACCGCTTGATACCCAGATTTCCAAGCAGAATCTCTGGGATTATGCAATGAAGCTTCCGGAAAGAACGAACCCGATCGGAAAGACAACCGCCAGAGGCACTGCCTTTGAACCGACCTACTTCGAATTCTCCGGCGCTTGCGCAGGATGCGGCGAAACACCTTATATCAATATGGTAACCAGACTGTTCGGTGATCGCATGGTCATTGCCAATGCTACAGGCTGCTCCTCCATTTACGGTGCAAGCTCCCCGTCCATGCCATATACAAAGAACCTTCGCGGACAGGGTCCTGCATGGGCTAACTCCCTCTTCGAAGACAACGCTGAATACGGTCTTGGCATGCACCTCGGCGAACAGAAACTCCGTGACCGCCTTGTTCAGAGAATTACAAATGCTCTTCCTTCCGCAACCGGCGATGTCAAAGAAGCTATGGAAGAATGGCTTGACAAGAAGGATGTAGGCGCAGGCACACGTCTCCGCGCTGAAACACTTGAAAGCGCTCTGGAAGCAGAAGTCTCCGCTCATCCGGAATACAAGGATCTCCTTGAACTGAAAGACCACTTCATCAAGAAGAGCCAGTGGATCTTCGGCGGCGACGGCTGGGCTTATGATATCGGCTTCGGCGGCCTCGATCAGGTTCTTGCATCCGGCGAAGACGTCAATGTCCTCGTTCTCGATACCGAAGTTTACTCCAACACCGGCGGACAGTCCTCCAAGTCCACACCGGCTGCTGCCATTGCAAAATTTGCAGCTTCCGGCAAGAAGACAAAGAAGAAAGATCTCGGCATGATTGCTGTTTCCTATGGATACATCTATGTAGCTCAGATTGCTCTTGGCGCTGACATGAACCAGGCATTCAAGGCTATTGCAGAAGCAGAAGCATATCCGGGACCGTCCCTGATCATTGCATACTCTCCATGCATCAACCACGGCCTGAAAGCCGGAATGGGCATGTCCTCTGCTGAAGAGAAACGCGCTGTAGAATGCGGTTACTGGTGCAACTGGCGCTACAACCCGACTCTTCTCGAAGAAGGAAAGAACCCGTTCCATCTCGACAGCCGTGAACCGAAGGGCAACTTCAGAGAATACCTCATGGGCGAAGTCCGTTACTCCTCCCTGGCAAAACTCTTCCCTGAAGAAGCAGAAGCACTCTTCGAAAAGACCGAAAGAGATGCCCTCCAGCGCAGAGAAAACTATGTACGTATCCAGAAATCCTACGATCTGGAAATCGAAGCTAAAAAAGCTGCTGAACAGAAATAAGGATCTGAAGTCTGCTATGCAGGCACATGCTCTATAATGCTGAATAAGAAATCCTGCGGGGTACGGCCCTGCAGGATTTTTTATTGATTCCTTATCACTGCCATTCATTTGCCGCTTTTCTCCCGTTATGTTACGATGAGGGTAAGAGAATACAAGGAAGTCATCATTTCGCGATCTCTCATATTTTCCAAAGGAGGCTGTCACGATGAGTACTGATGCCGTTTCAGAAAAGAAAGGTCTGCTTCATGAATTAAAGGATGGATTTTCCATTGATTTGACAGAGGAAGAATATCTGGCAAAGGAAGCGGAAATCCGAAAAATTGCAGACAAGCTCACAATCAATATGGATGTATTGAATTTGCTGGAAAAGGATTACAAGCTGCGTCTTCTCGTCCTTTCCATTACATCCTATTTCGGATTCAGGGAAGTAACAGGAGAAGAACTTCTTGATGCAGCAAATCTTCAGCCTGCGGAAGGAATCAAGCCCATGAAATTCTTCTTTATGAAGGCAGGATGGGCTCCCTACTATCTGGAATATTCCTTCAGCAAAGACTATCATGTCCCGTTCAACGAGGTCATGGACACGTTTTATGCGGATGTAGAGTTCTACATGGATATGTCTGAGCATCTGGGTACGGTAAGGATTCCAAACGCTCTGAGGATTGTTTAAATCAAAAAGAGGCTGTGACAAAATGTGCAATCATTTTGCCACAGCCTCTTTTATTTTGCCCTTCCCCAGTCATGGAGTTCCCATATGTCTGAAAAAGGAATCGTTTTGTCATTCACTACGATTTCTTTTTTTATTTCATCAACTTTTGAAGCAATTCCGCTTTCTTCCTCATAATGATCTTCTTTATAGAAGATGCAACGGATCAAATCTCCCCTGCTCATGCTTCTGATCATCAGGTCAAGAAAGGCTCCCCTTCTTTCTGATATTTCCTTCTTTGGTTCCTTTATCTTCCGTTTTTTCCTGATCATTTCATCATATCCGCGCAGTCCGTTAAAGGGAAGAAACTGCACGGCTCTTTTCTTATCACTCATGATGTCCTCCTACCAGTCCGTTTCTTGTCTGCTGCATGGCTCCCGGCGCATAATTGAAACCGCGGAGCAGCGCATTTTTCCCAAATTCTCTTTTTACCTGGATCATCACCCGTTCCAGCTCTTTGTCCCTGTCCTCCTCCTCACTGCTTCTGAATAAAGACATAATCCTTGGCACCTCTTCTGCTTTCCTGACATTTTCCAGGCATAGGCTGACTGTCCTTATCGGGATCTCTTCCCTGACTTTTTCTACATACAGCCGGTCAAATGCCGCCCATATATCCTTAGGTATATCCGTAGGTGTCTCCAGTTTCCTGCTGCCTCCGTTTCCTCTCCTTTCATTTCCTGAATATCCGACATGAAGGGATATCCCCTCCGCCACCAGATTCTTTTCTAAAAGCTGCTGGATAAGGACTTCTGCCATTTCACCTGTAAGAAGCCTTGCACTTTCATAATCATAATCCTTAAACAGTACCTGCCCGTTGGAAAGAGACCTCGCAGCCGGCGTGTAACTATGGATATCCGAAATGGTGCAGGGTTCCCTCCCATATGCATGATCGATCAGGTACTCTGCCCTCTTCCCGAACTCCTTATAGAGAAGCGATTCATTGACTTTCGTGATGCCATACAGATCAAAGATGCCGTATTTAGCCAGTCTTGTCGCCATATGTGTTCCGATTCCCCAAATATCCGTGATGGGCCTGTGATGCCAGATTTCCTCTTTAAAACTGTCTTCATCAAGGACTGCCGCACGTTCGGCATTGTGCTTTGCCAGGACATCCATTGCGACCTTTGCCAGAAACATATTGCTTCCGATCCCGGCTGAAGAACTGATGCCTGTTTTCACAAAG
>ENA-OVFR01000473-OVFR01000473.1-human-gut-metagenome-genome-assembly--contig:-NODE-473-length-25304-cov-5.731475_pt1 | contig 25304 bp, 22 predicted proteins | sample MGYA00237762_ERZ505403 | MGnify/ENA primary metagenome ERZ505403 (study PRJEB26158, sample SAMN06016376) | human gut metagenome | biome: human gut; feature: ankylosing spondylitis patient; material... | reverse complement strand
GTTGTTCGTTTGTCAATTAGTTTTACATAAAAAAACTGACCTCTGAACATCGTTTTTTTCACCTGATGTTCAGAGATCAGTTTCCTTCCGTTTCTATTCTATTTTCTGGAAATAATCCGGGAATTCAGCTTTGATCGTATCAATATTTTCTACGTAACGCTCCATATGGCGCAGTGCGATTTCTCTGGCTTTCGCTTTATCCTTCTGTTCGATCGCCTCTACCAATTCCTCATGATCTTTATAAATTTTTTCTTTTGGCTTGCACCGGAAGCTTAATATCGTTGTGCGGTCAAAATGCGGGGCTACCCCTTCCACCAGCTCGCACCAGTAGTTCCTTCCACACATCTGATAGAGCATCTTATGAAATTCCTTATCATAGTAGAAAATCTTTTCTTCATCGCCACGCTTGATATAAAGCTGCCAAAGCGCTATATTTTCCCATAATTTGTCAATATCATCTTTACTCAGCAGGTCGCATGCCATAACTGCCAGTTCCGCTTCAAGAACACTTCTCAAATGCCGGATCTCCTCGACCAATCCTGAGTCGATATAAGACACATAGGTTCCTATTTTCGGTCTGATATCAATCAGCTTCTTCTGTGCAAGCTCCAATTCCGCTTCCCGGAATGGTGTCCTGCTCACGCCAAGCTGACCGCATATTTCCTGATCTATAAGTCTTTCCCCTGGAACAAGTTCTGTATTGACAATGTTATGTATCAGCACACGGAGTACATAATCTTTTGCCGATTCCTGTTTCTGCCTCTCCAGAATAGATTTCATACTAAAAAACCTCCATATTTGTTTTTTCACGCATGCATCTATTATACACTGTTTTTCCCATTAATACACTAAATTTACCAGACCGGTAGACAAAACAGGAACAAATGCAATCAGAAGCATGACAATGAGTAAAAGTACATAAAAAGGTAAGGATTCCTTAATAAACGCTTTTATATCACACTTCGTGACTCCGCAAGTGACAAATATAAGCGTTCCCATTGGTGGTGTGACACCGCCGACTGCCATAACAAAAATAAATAACATAGCAAAATGTATTTCATCGATTCCATAGGCGGCTGCAACCGGTGCCAGTAACGGAACCAAAACGATCATTGCAGCATTTCCCTCAATGAACATTCCCACTAAGAGCAGGAACACGATCACAATCAACAAAAAGAGATATTTATTGTGAATGTTAGATGTAATTAATGTTGTGAGCTGCTGAGGGATTCTCTCTCTTGTGAGTACCCATGCAAATGCAGATGCTCCACCGACGATCAGCATAATGGAGGCTGTTGTTGCGACACTTTCCTTCAGTCCTGAAATAATATTTTTGATCGTGATCTCATGGTAAACAACTCCGAGAAGCAGCGCATAGACGATTGCCACTGTTCCTGCTTCCGTCGGCGTCACTGCACCGATCCTGATTCCTCCGATGATAATGATCGGGAGACATAGCGGTAATACCGCCTGCCGGAAAGATTTTCCCAATTCCCCTTTCTGCCTCGGTTCCTTCTGTGCAACCTGATATCCTCTCTTTTTCGAGATGATCCACACAAGGATCATAAGGGATACACATAACAGAATACCAATGCCAATCCCTGCAACAAATAATTTTCCAATTGATACATTTGCAATGGAGCCATACAGAATCATACCGATTCCAGGTGGAATTAACGGAGTGATCATCGCTGAGGTTGCAGTAAGAACCGATGAAAATTCTTTTGAATATCCTGCTTTTTCCATCTCCGGAACAAGCATTTTTGCTTCCATTGCCGCATCAGCCAGATTGCTCCCTGAAAGTCCTCCCATCAAGGTAGACAACAGTACATTAACCTGTCCCAGACCACCTGTCATCCTTTTGGTCAGTGCATTACAAAAATTCATAATCCTTTTTGTCACACCTGTATAATTCATAAAAACGCCTGCGCATATAAAAAACGGGATTGCAAGAAGCGGTATACTCTGGGTTCCGGAAATAATACGCTGCGCCAAGATTGCCGGTGATGAGGACGCACCTAAAAGGAAATAAACCAATGCGCCGGCAAACACTGAGATAAACACCGGTACTTTAAAAAATAAACATAAAAGCAAAACCACACAAGCGATCAGGATCACATATATCTGCATTTATTTTACCTCCTTTTTTGTCTTTAGTTCTGCCACTGAATTTTCCCAAAACTGTATGATCATACAGATACAGCTGATCGGAACCGGCAGATAAATCCATCCATAAGGCCAGTGCAAAATACTGGTATGAAGATGATAATGAAACATAATCTGTATATATTTCATGCTGAAAACAACGATGCATCCAAGAACAACGGTCACAACGACTGCGATCAAAACCGTTAATACCTTTTGTGCTTTCGCAGGAAACAGTTCATACAACATATCAATTGCCACATGTGAAAAGGTTTCAAATGCATATCTTGCCCCGAAAAAAATAACCCATATGATCAGCGCCAGCTGCACTTCTTCCTGCCATGAAAAAGGCTTTGAAAAGACGTACCGGAAAATAACCCCTGCAAAAGTCACTGCAATCAGCAGGACTAAAGCGATCACAGAAATCCCGATATCAATCTGTCTGAGTTTTTGTATCCATTTCATTTTCATCATAACCTCCTTCTATTGACCGATAATATTCTTAACGGTATCTACAAGGCCATCAGACCATCCATATTTTTCTTCTGCCTCATCATAAAATGACTGCGATGCTGCCAGCCACTCATCAGGGTTGTCCACCGTATAAACGGTAACCCCGGCTTCCTCAAGCCTCTGTAAAGCTTTGCTGGTCTCTGAATCCAGAATCTCATTATTATACACTCCGGCTTCCTCGCATGTCTTCATCAGGAGTTCCTGCTGTTCTTCCGTCAGGGAGGAAAAGAATTCATCTCCACAGCACCACGTCGTAAGATCATAAATGTGTGCATCTTCACAAAGGTACTTTGCAACTTCCTGATATTTTCCATTTTCAATTACTGCGATTGGATTCTCCAGCCCATCAATGGTTCCCTGCTGCAGTGCGGTATAGACATCCCCAAGACTCATCGGTGTTCCAGCCGCTCCGAGTGCTCCCATACTGTCAACCTGCAATTGATTTCCCGGCACTCTGATCTTCAATCCCTTCATATCCTCCGGGCTTTGCACAGGTTCTTTTGTGATGGTATTTCTCACTCCATAATGCCAGTTGCTTCCTACGATCACAAGTCCTGTCGTCTCCCGCAATTTTTCCTCCTGTTCTGCCCACCAGTCACTCTCTGCGAGTTTTTCTATATCTTCCCATGACCGGAAAAGGTAAGGTGCAAATGTTACACTGAAATCACTGACTCCCAGATCCGCATAAAAGGCTCCGTTCGCCAATGTTATGGCAGAATCTCCTGCGATTTCCTGATTAATAATATCGGATTTCGATCCGAGCTGGCTGGACGGATATAATTCCACCTGAATTTCTCCGCCGCTCTGTTCTTCCAACAGCTCCTTCCATCTCTGACAGGCAAGATCAAGTGGCTCGCCCGGGTTGTTTTCATAAGCTATTTGTATATGCACAACATCTTCCTGTGCCACTGCGGTCTGCGTCATGCTATTCTGACATCCCGAAGCACACAGACCAATTGCCATACATGTAGCCATAACGATAAGTGTCTTTGCTTTCATATGTATTCCACCTTTCATTTTTATTTTACGAAATATATAACATGTGTTCAAATATTTTTATATTGTTATTATATATCTCATTTGATCACATTACAATTGTATAAGTTATCACATCTTTTCCTGCGATTTTTGTAATTTTTGCACAAAAAAAGCTACAACATTTGGAATTTAATTTCATTTTCTTTGAAATCTGATTCCAAATGTTGCAGCTATCTGTGCTCATAAATGATTGATTCTTTTTACCATTTTCAAGCTTACACATTGCGCTTTATTTCAGTTTTATTTTATCCTCTCACCAACTCAAAAAACTGTCTCTGCAGCCTCTCGTCCCTGTCAAAAACACCGCGCGTCACAAATGTTACGGTTCTGCTCCCAGGCTTCTTCACCCCCCGCATCGTCATGCACATATGCTCTGCCTCCAGCATGACCATTGCTCCCTGCGGCTTTAAATATTCCATCAATGCATCTGCGATCTGTGCCGTCAACTGTTCCTGGATCTGCGGACGCTTTGCATACACTTCCACGGTTCTTGCCAGTTTGCTGAGACCTACGACTTTTCCATCCGGGATATACGCAATATGCGCTTTTCCGTAAAAAGGCATAAAATGATGCTCACAGGTCGAGTAAAATGTAATATCTTTTTCGAGAACCATCGCATTGTCTTTCACATGAAATGTCTTTGACAGCGGTTCTTCAGCGGTCTGCGTCAGTCCACCAAAAATCTCTTCATACATTCTGGCAATGCGGTCAGGGGTATCGAGAAGCCCTTCTCTGTCCGGGTTTTCCCCGATTCCTTCCAGTATTAATTTTACGCCCTCTTGTATTTTCTTTTTGTCCATCTTTTTTCCTTCTTTACCGATACTGAAATGATATGATCCACGCACGATACTGCATTCCTGTGTACGCTTTTATCGATCAATCCGACTGCATGATCCGCCTCATCTCTTTGAGATAAGACAATGAGCCAAATGCAAGGATCACGCCGTCTTTTTTCGTGTGTTCCAGTGCCAGCTGCACTGCTTCCTTCATGGAACTGCATGCCCTGACCTTCGGAAGCGATTCCATAACTCCTGCGCCCTGTGGACTATTTTCTGCTCCCTGCGGACTATTTCCTGCGCCCTGTGCTTTTTCCGGCTTTCCGGCTCTCTCTTTCCACAGACGAGCCACGATCGCTTCTGCCTCGGACGCAAGTTCTTCCGCTTTCATCGCCCTCGGATTATCCGGCGTCACTGTAAAGGTGGCTCCCGCATAAGGCAGCATTGCCTCCAGCACTTTTTTGTGTTCCTTATCTGCAAGTACACCTATTATATAAGTTATTGGAATGTTTGTAAAATATTTTTCCACAGACGCACTTAATTGAAGTGCCGCATCCTCATTGTGCGCACCGTCTATGATAAACAGCGGCTGTTCTCCTATGACCTCAAACCTGCCCGGCCACACGGTATTTTGGATTCCATCTAAAATGGTCTGGTCTGCAATTCCAAGAACGTCTTTTAACACAGTGACCGCCAGACAGCAGTTTTCCACCTGATATGTCCCTGTAAGCCGGGTTGTCACCGTTCCAAGTCCCGGATAATCAAACTTTATCTCGCTTAACGTATCGTTTTCCACTGACACCTTGGAAACATCGGCAACAGAAAGCCTTGCATGCTGCTTTTCCGCCTCTGCTTTTATCGCCTCCATTGCCTCTGCTTTTTGCATAATGGTCACGATCGGACAGTCTTTTTTGATAATGCCGGCTTTTGCCTGTGCAATCTCGGTCAATGTATTTCCGAGAAATTGCATATGATCCATACTGACAGAAGTAATGACGGAGCACACTGGCTTTCGGATCAGATTCGTTGCATCTGTTCTGCCGCCCATTCCAACTTCCAACAATACATAATCACATTTTTTCTGATAAAAATACAAAAATGCCATTGCTGTTTCCACTTCAAAAATCGTCGGATGTTCCATACCTTTTTCCACCATGCGGTCACATGCACACTTCACCTGTTCCATGATATCCGCATACTCCTCATGGCTCATGGACTGAAGATTGATCCGCCACACTTCCATCGGATCAAACACCGTCGGGGAACTATATCTGCCTACCCGGTATCCGGCTTCTATGAGTACCCGCTCTAAATAAGCTCCGGTAGAACCTTTTCCATTCGTTCCCGCAATGTGGATGATCTTAAGCTGCTCCTGTATATCTCCAAGCTCGTGCATTAGATTTTCAATACTATCAAGCCCTAATATGCTTCCCGATCTGCTGACATTTACGGCATACGCTCTTGCCTGCTCGTAATTCATTTTCCCACCTTACTTCTTTTGGTTTTATTTAACGCTTCGTTCCCTTGGTGTCACGATTTCCAACACGAAGTCTGTTTAAGACAACCTCTTTTCCCTTTACTTCAACGGTCTGCTCGCTCTCGCCGTCTAACACATAAATGTTACTCAATGCATCTCCTGCATTCAGTTTCATGCCACGCACGCCGACCGCTCCCTTTTTCTTTTCCGGGATTGTGGAAGCCTCAATACGCAAAAACATTTCTTTCTCAGACTGCATGACAACCGTCTCCTCACCTGTCATGGCGTGCACAATCAGAAGTTCATCATCCTCATTTAACTTCGTTGCGGCTGTCGTTCTCTTTGCCACGTCAAATTCACTTCCGTCAACCATCTTAAGCATGGCTGTTTTGGTTCCAAATAATAATCTGGAGTGAATGATCGCACCGAGGTTGATAATGTATATAAAGTTTTCCTCACTACTATTGTAGTTACTTAGATTGTCGATTGGAATTCCCTTATCTCGGAACTTTCCATATGGAAGATCAAGCACTTTCAACAGATGCATCTGTCCTTTGTTTGTAAAAATACAGATTTTATCCGTGTTCTTACAGGTTAAGATGTAACGGTTTTCCGTATCCGCTGCCTCTTTATTTCTCTCATAGACACTGACATCCACCGTTTTTGCATAGCCAAAGCGATCCATGAGGAATACCACATCCATCTCCTCAATCCTCTTCTCTTCCACAACCGCTTCCTCAAGATTGTCGATCAGAGTTTTTCTCGGAACCGCATACTGTTTCTTATAAGACTGAAGTTCTTTGATCAGCACTTTCGCCATGGTGGCACGGTTTTCCAAAATGTCCTCATACTCGGCGATATGCTTTAACGTATCCTCATGGTCTTTCATCAATGCCTCGATTTCTAAACCGATCAGCTTCTGTAAACGCATCTCCAGGATTGCCGTGGTCTGACGCTCTGTAAAACGGAGCTCTGATGCCATTTTTTCTGACTGCGCTGATTTAAAGGTGATATTGTCCGTCACACCATCGGTCAGACATGCTCTTGCATCTTTTACATTCTTACTTCCGCGAAGGATTTCAATAATAAGGTCAATGACATCACACGCCTTGATCAATCCTTCCTGTATTTCTTTTTTGTCTAATTCTTTTTTCAGTAATGTCTGATATTTTCTTGTGGCAAGCTCATACTGGAACTTCACATGATGACGGATGATTGGCACAAGTCCCAGCGTCTCAGGCCGTCCCTCCGCAACTGCCAGCATATTCACACCAAACGTGTCCTCTAACTTTGTCTTTTTATACAGCAGATTGATGAGATTCTGCGTATCGGCTCCTTTTCGAAGCTCTAACACAATACGGATTCCCTCTTTGGAGGACTGGTTTGTGATATCCACGATATCATTTGTTTTCTTGGTCTCCACGAGACTGTATACATCATTCAAAAATTTTCCGATGTTCGCACCGATCATCGTATATGGGATCTCAGTGATAACAATGCGCTCTTTTCCACCTTTGACCTGCTCCACTTCCACTTTTCCACGGATTTTGATCTTACCCATACCGGTGGAATAGATCTGGATCAGATCGTCCTTATTGGCAATAATTCCTCCTGTCGGGAAATCAGGTCCCGGAATATATTCCATCATCTGCTCGGTATTGATATCCGGATTCTTAATGTATGCGATCACGCCGTCGATCACTTCGCCCAGATTGTGCGGTGGTGTGCTTGTCACCATACCGACCGCAATACCATCGGAACCGTTCACCAAGAGATTCGGGATCTTGACCGGCAAAACTTCCGGCTCTTTCTCTGTCTCATCAAAGTTTGGCACAAAATCCACGACATCCTTATCCAGATCCGATAAAAATGCCTCCTGTGTGATTTTCTGCAGCCGCGCCTCCGTGTAACGCATCGCAGCCGCGCCATCGCCCTCGATGGAACCAAAGTTACCATGTCCATCTACAAGCGGCAGCCCTTTCTTAAATTCCTGTGCCATGACAACAAGTGCGTCATAAATAGAACTGTCGCCATGTGGATGATATTTACCCATGGTATCGCCGACAATACGCGCACATTTACGGTACGGCTTGTCATACCGGATTCCCAATTCGTACATATCATATAAAGTTCTTCGCTGCACCGGTTTTAAGCCATCGCGGACATCCGGCAAAGCTCTTGCGATAATAACACTCATCGCATAATCTATATAAGATTTCTGCATCAGTTCCGAATACTCGGTACGGATTATCTGTTCTTCCTGCTGCATCATATATCCTCTCTATCTGTTATTCTACCGATCATTGCAAAATGTTTGTCATCTGCTTTATGATTTTTCAATGATCTGCTGCCATTTTTACCATCTGCACTATACGTCGAGTTCTGCGTCATGCGCATGTTCATAAATAAATGTCTTTCTCGGTGGAACATCATTTCCCATCAGAAGCTCTGTGATATCAGAAGCCATGCGGCCGTCCTCGATTTCAATCCGCTTTAACATTCTGGTAGCCGGATTCAATGTAGTCTCCCACAACTGCTCGGCATCCATCTCACCAAGACCTTTGTAACGCTGTAAGGTAAAGTTACTTCCCTTATGTGCTTTTCTGTATTTTTCCAGAGCCGCATCATCGTAAAGATACTCTTCCTCGCCCTTGCCCGGAATGACTTTGTAAAGCGGCGGCATTGCCACATAGACATGTCCTTCATAGATAAGTTCCGGCATAAAACGGTAAAACAATGTCAGAAGCAGTGTTGAGATATGTGCTCCGTCCACATCGGCATCCGCCATGATGATGATCTTGTCATAACGAAGTTTTGTGATATCAAAATCGTTTCCATATCCCTCGGAAAAACCACATCCAAACGCATTGATCATGGTCTTGATCTCTGCATTGGCTAACACCTTGTCAATACTTGCTTTTTCCACATTTAAGATTTTACCCCTGATTGGCAGGATTGCCTGATAATTTCTGTCTCTCGCTGTCTTTGCGGAACCTCCGGCGGAATCTCCCTCGACGATGAAGATTTCACAGATGGAAGCGTCCCTGCTCTCACAATTTGCAAGCTTTCCATTGGAATCAAACGAAAACTTCTGCTTGGTGAGCAGATTGGTCTTGGCGCGCTCCTCGGTCTTACGGATCTTTGCCGCTTTTTCCGCGCAGGAGATGACCGTTTTCAATGTCTCTAAGTTTTTATCAAAAAATAACTGAATCTCGTCGCCGGTCACTTTTGCAGTGGCTTTCGCCGCATCCTGATTATCTAATTTCGTCTTTGTCTGTCCCTCAAATCTCGGATCAGGATGTTTGATGGAAACAACTGCCGTCATTCCGTTTCGGACATCCGCTCCGGTGAAGTTCACATCTTTTTCTTTTAAAATACCAAGTTCTCTCGCATAAGAATTAATGACGGTTGTAAATACGGTTTTAAATCCCGTGATATGTGTACCACCCTCGGCATTAAAAATATTATTACAGAATCCCAGGATATTCTCATGAAATTCATTCGTGTACTGGAATGCAGCTTCCACGGTAATGCCTTCAGATTCCCCTTTAAAGTAGACGACATCATGAAGCACTTCCGTATTTTTATTCAAATCCTTTACAAAACCACGGATTCCATCTTCCTCATGATATACGATATGTTCGACTTCCTCGCCACGGCGGTCCTCATAAATGATCGTAAGTTTCGGATTCAGATATGCCGTCTCATGCATACGGCTTTTGATCTCATCCTCTTTGAATCTCGTCTTTTCAAAAATTTCCGGATCTGGAAGAAAGTTTACTTTGGTTCCGGTCTTTTTTGTCTTGCCAATCTTAGGAAGCAATCCATTCTCCAATTCCACAACCGGAACGCCTCTCTCATAGCGGTCGTGATGAATATACCCCTCTCTGCTGATCTCCACATCCATATAAACAGACAATGCATTGACAACGGAAGAACCTACTCCGTGAAGCCCTCCACTCGTCTTATATGCGGAATCATCAAACTTACCGCCGGCGTGTAAGGTTGTGTATACAAGACGTGCTGCCGAAACACCTTTGGCGTGCATTCCGACCGGAACGCCTCGTCCATTATCTTCTACCGTACAGGAACCATTCTTCTCCAATGTGACATGGATCGTATCACATGCCCCTGCCAGATGCTCATCCACAGAGTTGTCTACGATCTCATAGATCAGGTGGTTCAATCCCTTTCTGGAAACACTTCCGATATACATTCCCGGTCTTTTCCGAACAGCCTCTAACCCTTCTAAAACCGATATGCTGTGCTCATCATAACCTGCCATTTCTTACCTCACTTCATTCATTTTCCTGCGCTCTGTCACAAACTTGCAGATTCATTTCATAATATTCTTTCAAATCTGCCCTACTCTTCTACCTTCTGCTGGTTCATATGTGCAATGACCATCATCGCAATCTTAAAGGTCATTGCATCATCAAACTTACGGATATCTAATCCGATTGCCTTCTCTAAACGTTCCAGACGATATACTAATGTATTCCGGTGCACATATAACTGTCTGGCGGTCTCTGAGATATTCAGATTATTTTCAAAAAACTTCTGGATGGTTGTATTGATCTCTTCATTAAATATATCCGGCACTTCATCCCCGAACACTTCATGAATAAACATCTCACATAAGCTCATCGGAAGCTGATAGATCAGACGCCCAATTCCAAGCAGGCTGTATGCAATCGTCTCACGCTCTGCATAAAAAATTCTTCCGACTTCTAACGCCATCTTGGCTTCCTGATAGGATTTGGCAATATCTTGCAGATTATGCACACGGTTTCCATAGCCCACGCGCACTTTCACCATCGCCTCAGTGTGCATATTATCCACGATCATTCTTGCCAATGTCTGCAGTTCTTCATCTTCTTTCATGTCTCTGGTATCTTTGATCAGGACAATGCTCTGCTCGTCCACTTCTGTCACATAGTCTCTGGTCTTGGTCACGAACAGATTCTTGACTGTCTCCATCGCGGTTGCATCTTTCTTGCCGTCAATCTCAATCACGAAAACAACACGTTCTGCCTGTTCAATATGCAGCTTCTGGGCCTTATTGTACATGTCCACCACGAGCATATTTCCAAGCAGGATATTCTGCATAAAATTATTACGGTCAAACTGCTCCATATAAGCGGCTGCAAGATTCCTTATCTGGCAGACTGCCAACCGTCCTACCATATAAGCATCTTCTGCGGATGACTTTGTCAAAAGAATATATTCCACTTCACCCTCTACCATTACTTTAAAGAAATGACAACCGGACAACATCTGGCTCTCTGCCATCGATGCTGCAAATGAAGTTACCGCTTCTTCCATATCTCCTTCCGGTTCAAAAGTAGCCGCAACCTGTTTTCCTTTCTCTGAATATAATGCCAGATCAATCTTGGAAATCTCCTTGATCTCGTCTAAAGCAGTCTGTATCTTATGGTTTGATATCATACGCTCCATTCCTTTCGTTATTTATTATATAGAACACATGTTTGTTTTGCAATTATTTTTTGCAGAAAAAACCGGGTACAAATGATGCACCCGGTTCTACTGAGTTTATTTAATTTTACCGAATTAGTTGGTAATTGTCAATTCAGTTTCTTTATCGAAGCAGTGAATCTTCTCTGGATCGATTGCTAATGTGATATGATCACCCATACGAGCTGTTGTTCTGGAATCAACTTTTGCTGTCATGGCTGTTCCTGCTACATTGAAGTATAACAATACTTCAGAACCTAATAACTCGTATCCTGTTACGTCTGTCTCGAATACTGCATCTTTGTGAGCTTCGATCTCAATCTGGGAATCTCCGATATCTTCTGGTCTGATACCCATAACAACTGTCTTTCCGTTGTATCCGCCATCGATCAATTTCTTAGCTTTTGCCGGAGGAAGGACAACAGATGTCTTCTCGAAGTTAAGAGTTACTCTCTCGCCTTCTACTTTACATACAGCGTCGATGAAGTTCATCTGTGGAGATCCGATGAATCCAGCTACGAATAAGTTGTTAGGCTCATTGTATAATTTCTGTGGAGAATCAACCTGCATGATAACACCATCTTTTAATACAACGATTCTGGTTCCTAATGTCATAGCTTCTGTCTGATCATGTGTTACATAGATGATAGTAGCTTTTAATCTGTTATGTAAGGAAGCGATCTCAGAACGCATCTGAACACGTAATTTTGCATCCAGGTTGGAAAGAGGTTCGTCCATAAGGAATACCTTAGGATTACGAACGATAGCACGTCCCATAGCAACACGCTGTCTCTGTCCACCGGATAAAGCCTTTGGTTTACGGTCTAATAATTTCTCAAGATCAAGGATCTTAGCAGCTTCTTCTACTTTTTTCTTGATCTCATCCTTAGGAACTTTTCTTAATTTTAATCCGAATGCCATATTGTCAAATACGGTCATATGTGGATATAATGCGTAGTTCTGGAATACCATTGCGATATCTCTGTCTTTTGGCTCTACGTCGTTTACAACTCTTCCATCGATTTTTAATTCACCGGAAGAAATCTCTTCAAGACCTGCGATCATACGAAGTGTAGTAGATTTACCACATCCGGATGGTCCTACGAAGATGATGAACTCCTGATCTTCTACTTCAAGGCTGAAATCCTTAACAGCTTCAAAACCGTTAGGATAAACTTTACATACATTTGTTAATGATAAACTTGCCATTGGTGTAAATACCTCCTGATAAATTGTTCGTTTCTTGATATATTTACTATACAAAAAAACAGCCAAAAACGCCATATGTTACCTACACAAAGAATCTGTCGATTTCTTGTAGGAACTCACAGTGATTTTGACTGTTTTTTGATTTCTTCGTCAGATTGCACTGATATTTCATCTTTTTCCGTCAAATTGACGAAGCAACCTGCCTGTATCTTTTATTCCATACATTCATTTCTGATCATAACTTAGAATAACCGAATCCATTGACCACGGCATCCAGCTTGATTCCTTTTTTACAGAATGGACAGTCATCTGCGGAATAAGCCGCATATCCCGGAAGATCCTCTGCATGGAACACCGAGTGTACCGCAAATCCATCCATCTCAGATACCGTGCTGAACACAGAGGCCACTGCCTCAATCACGCCGCCATAGTAACGGATTCCCTCAAGACTTCTGTGGATTGTCTTTCCGGTTGTGGTAGATGCAGATAATAAGATCACATGTTTTCCTGCGATACTTGGTTTGATATTATCACGGAATAAGAGCTGGTTATTGCTGTTCATCTCCGGCGAAACCACATAAATTGTCTCATGGCGGTTCGTAGATGCCATATCCTCTTTTTCAAATTCCTCTGCCAAAAACGCTCCGATCACCTCCGTGCCGTCCATACATACAATCGTATCCACATAGGAAACTCTTCCGATCTTCTGATGCAGCACACGGGCAACCTCTTTCGCCTCCTGAATTCTTGTCTTCAAGCTTGTGATATCAATATAGTAATTGATATGGGAATGACTGGTTGCAAAATGTCCCGGAATTGCATGAATTGCAACCATGTTGCTCTCTTTTGAATAAAATTTTACCATTCTGCTTTCCATAATAAAATACCTCCTTAACCCCACTATTCCGGCATTTTCCGGATATTACTTTCTTCCGGTAGAACCAAATCCGCCTTCCCCGCGCTCCGTCTCATTCAATGTTTCTACTTCCTCAAACTCAACAGAAAGATACGGCATTACGACCATTTGTGCAATGCGCTCTTTTCCGGCGATCACACGCTCCTCATCCGTATCATTATGTAAGGCGATCATAAATTCTCCCCGGTAGTCAGAATCCACTACTCCGACACAATTTGCCGGGCGCAGTCCCTGCTTGGAGGCAAGACCGCTTCTTGCAAAAATCGCACCGAAATATCCTTCCGGTATTTCCATCGCAAGTCCTGTGCCGACCATCACTGTTTTGTGTGGTGGAATCACAGTATCCTCAGAACTTTTTGCATACAGATCATAGCCTGCCGCCTGACTGCTTCCCCTTGTCGGGAGTACTGCATCCGCATCAAGTTTTTTTATATTGATCTTCATTTATATTCTCCATTCTAGCACAATCTGTCAGATATATTTTTTAATTAAATCTTAATTCTTCCGTACGTTTTTCCCTGCAAATTATAAGGAACTCCTGCATTCTTAATCTTCCCAGCCAAGATTGCCATGTTCCATTTTCTTATCGCGGAGCATCAGGTCATTGACCGCCTCTTTTGCCGGTTTGTCCTCAAATAATACTTTGTTGACTTCCTCAATGATCGGCATATCTACACCGTATTTTTTTGCAAGGGCGATCGCTGCTTTCGCAGAGTAGACACCTTCTACGACCATTTTCACTTCGTCCATCGCCTGCTGCATGGTGTAACCCTGTCCGATCAGCATTCCGGCTTTGCGGTTACGGCTGTGTTTACTCTCACAGGTCACGATCAGATCACCGATTCCGGTAAGTCCGTTTAACGTCTCCTGTTTTGCGCCCATCGTCACAGCAAGCTTGTTCATCTCAAACATTCCTCTGGTGATGAGTGCCGCTTTCGTGTTATCCCCATATCCCAGACCGTCTGCCATTCCGGCTGCCAGCGCGATCACGTTCTTTAACGAACCGCCAAGTTCCATGCCAAGCACATCCGGGCTTGTATACACACGGAAAACGTTGTTCATGAAAATGTCCTGGATTTCCTCTGCAACAGCACGTTTTTTCGCTCCTGCTACAACCGTAGTTGGAAGTCCGATTCCAACTTCTTCCGCATGGCTTGGTCCACACATCACTGCAACCTCTGCCTGCGGGATCTCCTGCTCCACAATGTCAGTAAGCGGCATCAGTGTCTCTTCCTCGATTCCCTTAGCCACGCACACGATGATCTGTCCCTCTTTCACAAAAGGCGCCATGCTCTTTGCTGTGCTTCTTGTGAATACAGACGGCACTGCAAGGATCAGGTATGCTTTACCTGAAACCGCAGATTCCAGATCTGTCGTAAATTCCATATCTTCCGGCAGTTTTACCCCCGGAAGCTTCTGTACATGCTCATGTTTTTCTTTCAGCATGGTAATCTCATCTTCCACGATCGACCACACTGTCACTTTATTTCCATTGGTATGCAGTACTTTTGCAAGGGCGATCCCCCAGCTTCCTGCTCCTATGATCGCAACATCTGCCATTTTTTCTCACTCCAAATCAAAAAATTATTTCTGCTCCTTCTTTTTCGCACCGATCTTATTCTCTGTGCCATTTGCAAGACGTCTGATATTGGCACGGTGCTGCCATACCCCTAAAATGGTAAAACAGGCTGTCACTATGTAAAATTCCGCACGGATTCCCATTGGAACTGTGATAATCCCAAGCTGTCCATATACGACCACCTGGACGAAAACACTGATCAGTCCGATGATTGAGCCGAGAGATACATACTTTGTCACTGCGCTGATCACCAGAAAAAGTCCCATACTGACCGGTGCAACGATCGGAAATACTGCAAGCACCATTCCACCGGTACATGCAACTCCTTTTCCACCTTTGAACTTCAGATAAAACGGAAAATTGTGTCCGAGCACCGCTCCAAAACCTGCATACAGCTCCAGAAGAATGATGTCTTCTGTATAGGTTCTTCCAAAGATCAGTTTAACGGCTAACACTGCCGCTACCGTTTTTAAAATATCGCCAAGGCAGGTCACAAGTCCTGCCTTCCAGCCAAATGTTCTTAAGGTGTTTGTCGCACCGGAATTGCCGCTTCCTTTTGTGCGGATATCCACACCTTTCTTTTTCCCATAAAAATAACCTGTTTCAAATAATCCGCAGACGTAGCCGATTGCTACTGCAACTATCCTTGCGATGATCATTTTTCATTTTCCTTTCTCTCTCTGATGATAAAACGAAGTGCAGTTCCCCGGAATCCGAAGGTATCACGGATACGGTTCTCCAGATATCTTGTGTATGAGAAATGCATCAACTGTTTATCATTTACAAAGATCACAAAGGTTGGCGGTTTTACAGAAACCTGCGTGGTGTAATAGATACGCAGTCTCTTTCCCTTATCCGATGGCGGCTGCTGCATCGCAACTGCCTCGGTAACAATTTCATTCAATACACCGGTTGCCACACGCATACTGTTATTCTCAATTACGACATCGATCGTCTCAAAAATCTTATTGAGACGCTGTCCTGATTTTGCAGAGATGAAAATAATCTCCGCATACGGCATAAAGCTTAAGATATCACGGATTTTCTCAGTATGGCGGTAGATGGTCTTATCATCTTTTTCAATCGCATCCCATTTATTGACTGCGATGATGATTCCCTTTCCACGGTCATGTGCGATTCCCGCGATCTTGGCATCCTGCTCGGTCACGCCCTCGGTAGCGTCGATCACAATAATACAGACATCTGCACGCTCAACGGCTGTCACTGCACGGATAATACTGTAACGCTCGATCTCTTCTTTGATCTTATTCTTACGTCTCAATCCTGCGGTATCGATAAACACATATTCTTTTCCATTGTACTTAATATCAGTATCGATTGCATCTCTGGTTGTACCTGCGATATCCGATACAATGACGCGGTCCTCCTGCGCCAGTTTATTGATGAGGGATGATTTTCCAACATTCGGTTTTCCGATAATGGCGATCTTCGGACGGTCGTCCTCCTCGTCATCTTTCTTATATTCCGGGAAATATTTCACCACTTCATCTAACATATCTCCAAGTCCCAACATGGAAGCGGCAGAAACCGGGAACGGATCTCCGATTCCAAGATTATAGAACTCATAGACATCTGCCATATACTTTTCAAAGCTGTCCACTTTATTGACAACCAGCACGACCGGTTTGCCGGAACGACGCAGCATATCTGCAACTTTGGAATCCGAATCCTGCAATCCCTGTCTGACATCGACAATAAACATGATCACGTCTGCAGTTGCAATCGCAATCTCTGCCTGCTCTCTCATCTGTGATAAAATAATATCGTTACTGTCCGGTTCAATACCTCCGGTATCGATCATGGTAAAATTGTGATCTAACCACGACACCTCCGCATAAATACGGTCTCTTGTAACGCCCGGTGTATCTTGTACAATTGAAATACGCTCACCTGCAAGTGCATTAAATAACGTAGACTTTCCTACATTCGGGCGTCCAACAATCGCTACGACTGGTTTACTCATTGATAAAACTCCTTTTCTCATGTATCACGGAAAGAACTGGGATCTCCACTACTTTCCTGTTATAACCTTAAATGGCTTTCTACCGTTACGCTAAAAATAACAATAACAGTTTACAATAAAAAAGATGGAATAACAATATTTATTCCATCTTTTTTCTGAACTATGCGTTTTGTCTAGGAAATGTGCGGTATTCCTTTTTCCCTTACTGCCGTAACCGGATTCATCAGTGCGTCATACTCATCATAAGTCATAAGTTTTCGCTCACTGTTCAAAATCCCAAGTTTTTTCAATGTCTCAATAATGTTTGTGCATTTGCTTCCGAACTCAACATAGGCGCTGTCACTGTTTGGGAAATAAGCTTCTGCCTCTTCTGCAGTCTTCTCCCCTGTCAGCACCGCTTCTGTCACATCAACCCCATCCACACTGTAAGAACTGTAATTCCAGATGATACCGTCCGGATTATAAAAACTGATATCCAGATTGTTAAAATAACGATCCCTGTACGTGTTATCCTCATCACCGGCACGGAGCGAATAAAGTTGATAGTACGTCATGTTTCCCGCTTCCACATCTTTCTGCACCGCCTCCATGACAGCGTCAAGTTCTTCCTGTGTAAAACGGTAATCCTCTGTTCTGCCGTTCTCATCTACAAATGAGATGCTGCCGGCATAATACTCATTCGTCTTATAGTAATTGCCAAACATGTTCTGCATCATCTTATCCGGATCACTCTCTAACGCAGTCACTTTTGCGACGACAGAATCTTTGTCCGCAGCCGCAGCCTGCCCAACCGGAACTGTATAACTTCTCCGCAGCTTCTTACCATCCTTCAGGGTATATGTGATTGAGAGATAATATTGGTTCTCTGCGCTCAGGCACTCTTCTTTCTGTGCCAGGATCTCTTTCTGGAGATCTATGATCTTCTGAATATCATCCGGTTCGGTATAGCGGAGCGTATAGTCCAGATTGAGCGATACCACCTTAACCTCTGAAACATCCGGTATTTTTCCTTCGATCCGGAATAGATCCAGTTTCAGTGCACCCAGAAATGCTGCCAGAACAACCGTTAAGACTGCCCATTCCCCAACTCTCTTTTTGTGGAACACACGGAAATTCTTCTCAATAAGCATCTCCGCCACAAAAAAGCCGATCGCACCAAAGATCAGGGTGCCTGCTGCAAGTATCCAAAAATGTACCTTTGCCGAAGAAAAACTGTTTCCGATCGTGTCAGCAACGGCAGTTCCTCCAAGCAGACCGGCGCAGACAGCCACGCCCCAGCGGAACACCGGCTTGATTCCCCGCATGCTGATAAGGTCACCTGCAGTCTCCAATTTTCTCCATTTATACAACTGATAGGCTGCGATCAGGAATACCACACCTGCCACTGCATAAATCCCGAGCAGATATGCACCCTTAAACTCGATTCCAACCGTCACATACTCACTGTTTTCTACTGACTGTATCCGCAGATTGTTTGTCAGATAATAAATTGGAGACAAAATACAGGATTTCCCCGGATTCCAATTGTTTGACACCCCAAAGCAGACACTCTCTATCACCATGTTGATCAGATACCAGCATCCTACATACAGATAATTGACTACGACATAATACACCGGAAATGCCATGAGCTGTCCGGTAAACATCGCCACAAATGCGCCGAGCGCCAGTGCAAAAAACGTCATTGCGGCTTCTGCACCAAACCAGTATAAAATGTACTGGATATTGGTGATATGTGCACCAATGCAGACGAACACCGTGATAATAAAGGTCAGGATCTGCGGAACGATCATAAATGCAGACGCAGATATGATATTCGTCACAAACAACTCCCGTCTGTCCACCGGAAGTGAATGGATCATATTCGTATTCTTTGCAGAATACAGATAGGAAAACACTGCCATGATCATCACTGCTGCAAATGCAAATGTGATCACCGGATTCATGGCTGCCCGCATAGCGCCACTGATCGCATAGACCTGTCTCTGGAGCTGGCTGTAACTGTCATCCTGCAGATAATACCGCATATTAAACCACAGTCCGACCGGAAGCGAAACGATCAGATAACAGCTGTACAATGCCCACAAAGGCCAGAAATGTGTCATATTTTTTTTGAAAATTGTTTTGTTAAAGCAGGATGTCTTTGACTTCATAATCCACACCTCCCAATTCATAAATAAAGATTTCCTCCAGTGTCAACGGAAGTACATCAACAATGGTAGGATTTTCTGTCAGAAGAACTTTCTCTGCCTCCTTCGGATCACCTTTTACGATCAGGGTATAGACACGCCCTGTGTTTGCCATATGCAGCACCTCAAAATCATCCGGCAATTTTGGCACACCATTCTGACATGCCACCTGTATCTTGGAAATATTTCCCTGAAGATCGCTCAAAGACCGCTCGATCATAATTTTTCCATGGTGCATGATACCTACATGGTCACAGGTATCCTCCAGTTCCCTCAGGTTATGGGAGGACACTAAAACAGTCATTTTCCGCTCTGCCACTTCCGCCATTAAGATACTCCAGATCTGTCTGCGCATCACAGGATCAAGTCCGTCCACCGGTTCGTCTAAGATCAGCAGATCCGGTTTACAGCAGATTGCAAGCCAGAACGCTACCTGTTTCTGCATGCCTTTCGACAGCCGTCTGATAGTGCGTTTCACATCGATCGTCGGGAAAAATTCCTGCATTTTATAAAAAAGCTTACTGTCAAACTGTGGATAGATGCCTTCATAAAAGCGTTTCATCTCCATCGTATCTGCCTGCATAAAATAAAACAGTTCATCCGGGATATAAGCCATCCTCTGCTTGATGTTCCGGTTTTCAAATACCGGTTCACCGTCGATCAGGATCTCTCCCTCATCTGCCTTATAAACTCCGGTAAGATGGCGGATCAACGTAGACTTTCCTGCTCCGTTTGGCCCGACCAGTCCATAAATATCACCTTTTCCCACATGCATTTCCACGCCGTTCAACGCCTGAAAATCATCAAACTTTTTCTTTAAATTATGAACCTGGATCATTGTGCCTCTCCCCCTTTAGCCAATTGTTCAATACGTGTTTTCAAACTGTCCTCATCCATCGCCAAAAACAACAGTTCCGTCACCACTTCATCAAATTCCTTCATCAGTTCTTCATTTCTGACACCCAGCACTTCTTTCCGCTCGGCGACGAATGTTCCTTTTCCGGCAACGGTATAGACATATCCCTCTGCCTCAAGTTCCCGGTATGCCTTCTGGATGGTATTTGGATTGATGGCAAGCTTCGAAGCCATTTCCCGCACGGAGGGCAGCTTTTCATTTGCAATAAGGGAATTCGTGATAACCAGCTTTCTCAGACCATCTTTGATCTGTTCATAAATTGGTTTTGCATCCCTGTAATTTAACTGAATCAAATAACAAACCTCCCATCTGTATTAGCTGTATGATGTGTACTATCATTCTTCATACAGTTAATATAGCACGAGAGGTCTTCTATTACAATGAAGATAATCCTAGGATATTATTAAGAAATCTTTAATATGCCATTCTTTTCAAAGGCAGCATCGTTTCTGCTATCCGAGATAAGCCTTCAGAAGTTCAAACGTATTCTTTACTCCATCCACATGGCTTCTCTCATAACCGTGTGATGCATATACACCCGAACCGATCAGTCCGTGGCGCACATCATATCCGGCGGTCAGCGCAACATCTGCATCTGAACCATAGTATGGATAGACATCCACTGCAAAATCAATATTGTTCTCTTTTGCCGCTTTCACAAGACCATTTACCACATCATAGTGATATGGTCCGTGGCTGTCCTTTGCACAGATAGATACCTGTGTCTCATCACAGGCAAGTCCGTCACCGACACATCCCATGTCCACAGAGATCACTTCTGTCACGCCTTCCGGGACAGAGGCAGCGCCACCGTGTCCTACTTCCTCAAATACAGTGATGTGCTGATAGATCATACGATCCGGTGTCACATTTTCCTCTTTCAAATATTTTGCATAGCCTAATAAAATTCCAACACTTAATTTGTCATCTAAGAACCGGCTCTTAATGTAACCGGATTCTGTCACAGTTGTTCTCGGATCAAAGCAGACAAAATCGCCTGTCATAATGCCGAGTTTCTCCACATCCTCTTTTGATTTTACTTTTTCATCCAAAACAACTTCCACAGAATCATAGCTTCTCTTCGTATCGTTATATTCTCCGTTTACATGAATGGAAGCGTTGATCAGCTGTAATGTTCCGTCGTATTTTCCGTTAAATCTGGTGACAACTTTACAGTTTTCTCCCTCTGCATTGTTTGCATTCATACCGCCTACTGCTGTAACACGAAGTCTTCCGTTGGCTTTGATCTCTGCCACCATGGCACCTAACGTATCAATATGTGCCTCTAAAAGAACGGCGTTCTCTTTGTCCCTGCCGCCGATTGGTACGAGCACACCGCCTTTTACCGTAAGTTTTGGCTCATATCCGAGTTTTTTGTATTCTCCCATGACATAGTCTGCCACCTCTTTTGTGTAGCCGGATGGACTGTCGATTGCGAGGATATTCTTTGTCTCTTCTACCATATAATCTACATAATTTTTACTCATATTCTTTTGCTCCTTTATCTTATTTTAAACATAAAAATGCCCCGAGGTTTCCGCGCTTACCATGGCTTGCGCGGTGGGAAAAAAGTAAGTCAGGATTGCAGCACGTGCAAATGTCCGTGATCTCTATATGTTCCGGCAGGACACCTGCATCAAGCAGTACAATTTCGTTTGCTTTCCAGAGGTCGAGCTGATATTTTCCATTTTCTTTTGCAATAAGGATCTCATGCTCGTGTCCTGCAAATGCCCGCTCAAACTCCACCGCAACATCCCCGCTCACCTCGTAGCAGTCCTGACAGATGGACGGTCCGATCGCACAGCGCAGTTCCTCCGGTCTGCTTCCGTATTCCCTCCGCATCGCCTCGATAGTCGCTTTTCCCATGCGGTTTACTGTCCCACGCCAGCCGGAATGGCTTAACCCGATGGCGCAATGCACCGGATCGACAAAATACAGCGGAACACAGTCCGCATAGAACGTTGATAATACTAAGCCCGGCACATCCGTGATCAGTCCATCTGTATCATGAAATTCCCGTTCTCTCGTAAGTCCATTTCCGGCATCCTCCGCCGTCACTTTTCTTACATTTGTCGTATGTGTCTGATCCGTAAAAACAAATTTATCATAATCCACATCAAGCGCTGATGCAAGTCTTCTGTAATTTTCCCGGACTGCCTCCTCTTCATCTCCTCTTGTAAAACTCAGATTCATGGTGGAAAAAATACCCTCACTCACGCCGCCAAGTCTTGTGGTAAAACCTTCTTTTACAATTCCTGTTTTCTCCAATAAAGGAAAATGTAAAAGCGGCACTTCCACGCCAGCCCCAGGATGATGTATCACCTCTTCCGGCACTCCTGTATTGTTTTTCCGCTTCCAGCTTTTATGTTCCATATCACTTACAATTCTCCTGATTTTGTCCTGCGAAAAAGCAGCCATGAAAATGCATTCTCTCATCCTCTCAGAACCCCTGATAGTCAAATGCATTCTGAATGACTTTTATCTGCTCTCCCAAAACTGCCGCCACATCGAACCTGCAAGGTGTAGATGTTCCATAACCATGTGTCAGGCAGTAGTACGAAGCCACTTTTGAAATCGTTCTCTGCTTTGCAGAAGTCACCGCTTCAAATGGATTTCCCACTGTGCTGTCCGCACGGTATTTCACTTCCACAAACACAAGATATCCGTCCTGCCTTGCCACGATATCTATCTCTCCCATGCGGCATCTGTAATTATATTCTAAAATCTCATACCCCTGCTGTTCCAAATACGCACCTGCCAGTTTTTCATAGGCAGTTCCCACACTTCTCTTATTGATAAAACCCTCTTTTCTACAGCAGCATCCTTCTTTTGTGCCTGCTGTCCCTCATTCTATTCACTTCCTGCAGTACATTATTTGATTATGCCATTCATCTGCTGCAATTTCACTTCATTTATGATAACATATCTGCCTGCTGCAATTTTGCCTTCATCTTATCCATATCATCCACAAACACAAGGATCTCAGCGACTACTTCATAAAGTTCCGGTGGAATCGCATCCCCGATCTCTAATTTCGACAGTGTCTCCGCCAGCTTATTATCTTTATAGAAAGGGACATCATTTTCTTTTGCCTTTTCAATGATCTTTTCTGCCACTTCGCCCCTGCCGCTGGCAAGGATCTTCGGTGCTTTATCTCCCGGCTCATATGCTACTGCTACCGCTGTTTTTACTTTTTTCTTTTCATTATCCCATGCCATATCCGCTCACCACCTCTGTTTTGTATCTGATATACTAGGCTCTCACATCAAACGAATACCGATGCAGTGTTCCCGTCTGTGGCATATCTTTCCGCAGGAAATCATCCCCAAAGCTGACCTTCTTTTCTTCCTTTGTCATCGTTATGGTACACTGATAACCTTTATCTTTCAGCTTTTGTTCCAGCACAGGCAGATACTTTTCCACAAGATCATAGGACGCATCGTCAGCCATATAAAAATTTGTTTTGACATTCCGATGCTGCATTTTCACTGAGACATCGGTAGAGCCAAGGTGTTCCAGATCCAGATGTAAAAAAGCGCTCAACTCTGCATCCGGGTCTCTCAGATTCTTTTTATTCGTGTATACATAAAGTTCTCCGTTTGCATTCTGACCGGACATCTTCAATGGCACCTGTACATATGTATATGCCTGATTGAGCTGATTCATAAATTCAATATTACCGCGCACCTCTGCCGCAGTTTCCGGAAATCTGGTTTTCGTAACGCCTGCCTCTTTCAGCGCATCTTCCACCTGTCTCATCTGCTGCTCTAATTTTTCGTAAAGCTGGCTGATCTTTTTCTCCTGTTTCAACGCTTCCGGCTGTATCAGCCACTGCTGTTCCATCACATTCCGAAGCAGACTTTTATATGCATCACTTCCGAATAATTTTTGGATACTCTGCGATGCCATTCCATTGTTTTCAGATAAAATCTGTGATACTGTGCGCAGAAAATCAGAGACGGTCAGATTTTTGTCCAATGCCGTTTTGCCGTCCACAGCTTTCCATGCAGCGTCCTCTGTCATCAGATTCTGTGCTACGCTTTCATCCTCCAACGTGTCGATAAAAATATCCTGCTCCATCGCTTCCGGGAAAAGTTTTGTACTTTCTACCAGTGAAGGAATATTCTGCAATAACCTTCCGAGACTTGAAAACTGCTGCTCTGATAAAACCTCACCAAGTGCCTGGCCACCTGTTCCTTCCCGTACGGCTTGTCCTGCTGTTGTGGTCTGCTCTCCGTTTACAATCTGTTCCTCTGCGCCTAGCCGTCCGTCAGTCAAAATCTGTCCTTCCGACGTTGTCTGTCCTTCTGCCGTTGTCTGTCCACCGGTCAAAATCTGTCCTTCTGCCGTTGTCTGTCCGCCAGTCACAATCTGCCCTTCTGCCGTTGTCTGTCCACCGGTTTCTATCTGCCCCTCTGTATTGACCGGTGCTCCGGTTGCAGTCTGCTCTGGAAGAAGGATTGAGAGAATCTTATGATTCATCTGTACCGCCTGATTCGGTGTCAAATCGCTTGAGCCCGCAAGATCAGCCAGTTCGTTCATCGCCTGATCCATCTCCTGTAAAATGGCATGCTCATCTGTCATGTAATTTTCAAACTGCGCTGCCATCTCCGGCGAAACCGGGATTCCAAGCTTTGTCATATTTACAACCGTAGTAATATCTACACCGGGATTCATATTCGCGATCCTTGCCATATTTAAAAGGCTTTGCTTATCAATTGGCATCTGTTCTTTCATCATAGCATCGACCATTGCAAGATTCCGCTCTGTCACAGGTACGGTTCCTTCCGTCAGCGCATTGGTAAGAATTGGATTTCCTCCACTGCCAGCGCCTGTGTACGGTTTGATTTCAATGGTCGCACCGTCATTGCTTTTTACCTGAAAAAACATCGGCGTTCCCTGCGAAAGCGGCACTTTTCCAGACAATCTTGCTGTGATCGTCTGTCCATCGCTAAGTGCCAGAGTCACTTTTCCGTTCTTCACAGAACTGACGGTTCCCTCAAAAACACTTCCAGAAGACAATTCTTCCAGTGTAGATACTACTTAGATCGGAAGAGCACACGTCTGAACTCCAGTCACGTTTCGAT
>ENA-OVFR01000222-OVFR01000222.1-human-gut-metagenome-genome-assembly--contig:-NODE-222-length-37129-cov-14.932325_pt1 | contig 37129 bp, 29 predicted proteins | sample MGYA00237762_ERZ505403 | MGnify/ENA primary metagenome ERZ505403 (study PRJEB26158, sample SAMN06016376) | human gut metagenome | biome: human gut; feature: ankylosing spondylitis patient; material... | reverse complement strand
CCCAGTTGAAGGGGCGGGTGCCGTAGGTGACGGTGTGGGTGGCCTTGTCCCAGTTCGCCACTTCGTAGGCGCTCAGAGGGATGTAGTACCCAAAGGGCACAAAATAACTGGCAAGCGGCGGCATAAAAGCAGAGAACAGACCCACCAGCGCCCCGACAATGCCCACGCAGAGCGCCGGCAGGGGGTTGCCTACCCACAGCATCAGCAGAAATTCTCCAAAGAAGAGCATTGCGTCCACAGTCAGCGTGCAGACGAACAGATAGACCAGCTGCCCAGTGGGAAAGGCTTCGGTATAACCATGAACGCGCCCCAGCACCGGAACACAGGCCAGCTCCAGCACCGTGACCAGAAAAACTTCCAGCACCCCAAAGACAGCCTTGCTTGCAAACAGGCTTCGGCGGCTTTGCAGGGTGTAGAGCAGCTTGGCGGTGTTGCCTTTGATCTCCATATCCCACAACCGGGAGGCCAGCACTGCCATCATCACCGGCATCAGAATGGCTTCAATGACGGGCAGGCTGTAAAGCAGGGCGCTGTAACCGTTGGCGAGCTCCTCCGGGTCTGCCGGGGCAAGGCCGCCCACCCACAGCACGACAATGCCGGGGATGAGCAGGCAGAGAGCAAGGTCGTGCCGACGGTGGGCTTTTTGCAGTTCTGCACGGAAAGCTGCCATCTTACGCCACCTCCCCGCTGGTCTGGGTCAGGCTGAGGAAGATATCCTCAAGACTCTTTGTCTGGGCCGTCAGGCCAACCACACCCACGCCGCTTTCGGCAAGGGTACAGACCAGCGCCGCCAACGCTTCGTCCGGCAGCGGGGGCAGCTGCAGGGTGTCCGGCTGGTCTGCCGGTGCAGCGGTTTTTACTCCCTGCTGCTGCAGGACGGCTGCGGCTTTGGGCGCGTCCAGCACCCGCAGCAGAATGCCGCCACGGCTGTGCTTTTGCAGTTGCTGCAGAGAACACTCGAACAGTAGCCTGCCGTGGTTCAGGATGCCCACCTGATCCACCATCTGCTCGATCTCGCCCAGCAGGTGGCTGGAGATCAGCACGGTGGCTCCGGTGGTCTGCGGCATGGAAGCGATCAGACTGCGCATCTCCTGAATGCCTGCCGGGTCCAGACCGTTGGTGGGTTCGTCTAAAATCAGCAGTTTGGGGCTGCCCAGCAGCGCCATGGCAATGCCCAGCCGCTGCTTCATGCCAAGGGAATACTGCCCCACCTTCCGGTCAGCGTCTTTGGTCAGGTGCACGATCTCCAGCACCCGGCTGATGTCCTTCCGGTCCACGTCTTTCAAGTCAGCCACGATGGAAAGGTTTTCCCGGGCAGTCAGGTGCAGGTAACCGGATGGGGATTCGATCAGACTGCCGGTCTGCCGCAGCAGAGCGATGCGGTTTGCTTCGTTCAGGGTGTGTCCCAGCAGTTCCACACTGCCGCCGGTGGGGTGTACAAGCCCCAGCAGCATCTTCATGGTGGTGGATTTGCCCGCACCGTTGGGGCCTAAAAATCCGTAAACACAGCCCTCCGGGACAGTCAGGTTCAAATGATCCACCACCGGACGGCCATGGTAGCTTTTGCAAAGGGCATGAGTCTCAATCACAGGTTTCATAAATGGTCTCCTTTCACATTCATGGATTTCGGAACGATGCCAGAATACACCCGCTGCCTTAAACTGACCGGAAGCGCAGCTTAATTTACCCTTAAATTTGCAGGTGTTTTCCGCTGCGGCGCAAAAAGTGTGGTATAGTAAAGGCGGGAAAGGAGAACTGCCCTTATGGATACCGTTTATGATGCAAAGCTTCTGCTTGTGGACGACAACGCCGAGCTGCTGGCACTGCTATGTGAGCAGCTGCGGGGCGCAGGATATGGCTATATCAGAACCGCCCAAAGCTGCGTCGCTGCCCGCGCCTGTTTTGCGGCAGAGCAGCCGGAGCTGATGATCCTGGATATCAACCTGCCGGATGGGGATGGATTTTCGCTGTTCCGGGCGCTGCGGGCAAAAGCGGATGTCCCGGCATTGTTCCTCTCCGCACGGGATGCGGATGCCGACCGTCTGTTCGGGCTGGGTCTTGGCGCAGACGACTACCTGACCAAGCCCTTTCTGATGCAGGAACTGCTGCTGCGGGTGCAGCATATTTTGCAGCGGGCGTACCGGGCAGAGCTGTCCCGTACAAAACCGGCACCTTTGCAGCTGGGGGAGCGGTGCGTAGACCTAAATGATGCCATTGTTACCCTGCCGGAGGGCAAAACACTGACGCTGACCGCTACCGAGCTGGCGCTGCTGCGGAAATTGGCAGAGAACCAGGGACATATCGTTACCTACGATGCCCTTTGTGCGGCGGTCTGGGGCGCAGATTACTATGGCTACGAGAACAGTCTGGGGGTACATATCCGGCATCTGCGGGAGAAGCTGGAAGCCGAACCCGGCGCGCCGCAGTTTCTGCGGACTGTGCGGGGCATTGGCTATAAGCTGACAAAGGGGGAAGAAGCATGAAAACCTTTGTGCGCCTGATCCGGCGGTATGTGCTGGCGGCGGTGGGCATCGTTCTGCTGCTGCTGTTTTCCGGTGTTGCAGTGCTGGGCTGGCTGGGTTGGCAGGAGGGATGCCGCCTGCCGCAGCGGGAGTATTCATCCAGCGAGATCGCGGATTCCATGGTGGAGACCGCCGAAGGGCTTGCCTTTGGGGCAGGACGCACCCCGCAGGAGTGGATGAATGGCTACGAGTGGGCGATGGTGCTGGACGATGTGGGAAACATCCGCTGGAGCTACGGCCTGCCGCAGGAACTGAACCACGCCTACACTCCCGGCGATATCGCCCAATTTGCCCGCTGGTATCTGGCGGATTACCCGGTGTTCTGCTGGACAGAACCTTACGGACTGTTCGTCATCGGGTTGCCAAAGGGGAGCCTGTGGAAGTACAGCATTTACAGCTCACCGGACTTTGCCCTGAGCATGGTGCGGGTGCTCCCGGCAGCAGCGCTGGGATTGTTGCTGCTGGGTCTGGCACTCTGCTTCTGGCTGAGTTGGCGGGGGGCAAAGCGGCTGGAGACCGTGGCAAACGGTCTGGAAGCACTGGCGCAGGGGCAGACCGTCCGGCTGTCTACCGACGGTTTTGCCGGGGAACTGGCAGAAAAGCTGAACCAAACCGGGGCGCAGCTGCAAGCCAAAAATGAGATGCTTTCCCGGCGGGACAACGCCCGCACCCAGTGGATCGCAGGGGTCAGCCATGACGTGCGCACCCCGCTGGCGCTGATCTTAGGCTGGGCGGAGCAGCTGGAACAGGATGCACTTTTGCCGGACAGCTCCCGGCAGAAAGCGACCGGCATCCGCACCCAGTGCGAAAAGCTGCGCACCCTCATTGATGACCTGAACCTGACCAGTAAGCTGGAATACGGTGCCCAACCCCTGCGCCGGAAAGACCTCCGGGCAGGGCCGCTGTTCCGGCAGCTGGTGGCGCAGTTTTGCGAAAGCCCGCTGGCAGAGCGCTGCGAGATCACACTGGAACAGGAAGAACCAGCAGAGCAGACAGTGCTTTCGGTGGACGAGGCGCTGCTGGCACGGCTGCTGGAAAATCTGATGAACAACAGCGTCCGGCATAACCAAAAGCCGGTGAATATTACCGTGCACACCCGGCGGGTAGGGGAGCGCTTCTGCCTGACCGTGGCAGATGACGGTATTGGCTATCCGGCTGCCGTTCTGGTGGCACTGAACGCTGCGGAGCCTGCCGAAAATGCGCCCCATATCCTTGGCTTATATGTAGTGCAGCAGATCGCCGCCGCCCATGGCGGCAGGGCAGTGTTTGGGCAGAACACCCCCTGCGGGGCAAAAACAACGGTCTGGCTGCCGGTAAAATAGAAAATGTGAACCCTCTGGGTATTTCCACCCAGAAAAGTCCACATAGAAAGAGCTGCTTTGGATTTATAAGAGATCGCAGTTGTCCAAATCCCTGCCATGAATCGTAGTTGTGGATGTACATTTGATGTTTGGGCTAAACAGGCAAGATTGCAGCTACCGTTTTGGGTTCGAACCCGGCCATTTTCCCGGCTTTGCATAAAAATCCGATCCCTGTTTTAAGGGGTTGATTTTGGCTCTGCACATTTTTGCACACTTTTTGCACACCGGAACGGCTGGATAACGGATGCAAGAGAGGGTAACAGGTGCAAAGGATGCAGCAGATGCAAAACGTAAATTTACGATAAAGCGATAAAAACAACGAATCTGCGCAATTCTGAAAATTGACGATTGTTGCACGTTGGTTTCTCTTAATCAGTGGGCCCAGGGTTCGAGTCCCTGGAGGTGCACCAAATTTTGAACGTCAAATCGTAGGATTTGGCGTTCTTTTTTGTTATGTAACCCCGAAAATTCGGGGTCTGCACGGTCAATGCACGGTTTTTGCACGGTCGGCTTTTTCGTGGGAATCCTCTGCATGGGCTGGAATTGCTTTGAAATGCGTGGTAAATTTTGCATCAGGTCAGCAGAGCCAGACGGAGCTGTGCCTTTACTTCGGGGTCGGCGTTCTTTAGAAGTTCCAGCAAAGCAGTCATAGAGATGGTCGGTTCGCCTTCGGCGTTTACAGCCTGCGGGCTGGGTGTTCCGGGTTTCGCATAGAAGCCTTCTTCAAACTTTTTCCCAAGCTCCACACGGGAGGACTGCTGGATGTGCGCATAGGTGTTGACCAGCATATCTGCCGTTGCGTGTCCTGTGGTTCCCTGCACAGCCTTCACATCGCCGCCGGAGATCATCAACTGATAAGTTGCACTGGAATGCCGCAGACCGTGGAACACGATACGTGGAAACTCTGGGTGTGCATTCCCCACTGCATAATGGCATAAAATACCGGCAATAAATCTTGTCCTTTCTGTGTTAGGGAGTATTCTACTCGCAACGGCATCTCATTGTACTGGATCCGTTGTATACGGGAAATTTTGCAGGAAGGATGAAAAAGCGGCAAAACTGCAACGGAAATAGAAAAAAGCCCTCACTGGTTGCAGAGTTGCTACAGCTCTTTTTAATAAAGAAAAATTTATCACTGCCAGACGAAACACGCGGTCGAGAAACAAAAGCCCCGAAAACTGGATGTTTTTGATAGAAAATACAGGAAAAGCTTGTGGAAAAGGTTGAATTGAAGGGAAACGAACAGCTTATTGTTGCATTGAACAGTCAAAAAGTGCATAATAAAGGCAGAGAACGACCTGTGAGGAGGTTTTGGTGTTGAAAACAGAAAGCGGCAAGGAAAAGCGGATGGTCCAGGAGTTGGATCTTTTGAAAAAATACCAAAAGATCTCGGTAAAAGAGCTGGCTGAGACGCTGATGGTCTCGGAGATGACAGTGCGGCGGGATTTGGAACTGCTGCGCAAGAACCATGTGCTGGAGCGCAGCTATGGTTATGCCACGCTGGTAGAAGGAGGAAACGGCTACTCTTACGAAGGCGAAAACTACGACCTGCGCCGGGCACGGCTGGAAAATTTTGCGGAGAAAGACCGCATCGCCAAATATGCAGCTTCTCTCATCCGCCCGGACGACTGGGTGTTCCTCGACAACGGCACCACCGTTTCACGGATGACGTTCTACCTACCCACGGATTTTGAGTATACGGTACTCTGCTACAACTTCCTCATCCTGGCTGAATTGCTCAAACACTCGAATATCAAGGTCATTTTTCCCGGCGGCTACTACCACCCCGAGGATTATAACTTTACTTCCCCGGAGGCTGTGGAGTTCATCCGCCGCCACCGTGCCAACAAAGCTTTCCTCTCGGTGTCGGGTGTCCACCAGAGTCTTGGCATCACCTGTATCAACGCCAACATCGTGGAGAACAAAAAGGCCATGATCGAGTCCTCGGCCCAGAACATCATCCTGGCTGATTCCAGAAAGTTCGGCATGGTCAAAGCCAACCACTTTGCGGACATCCCGGATATGGATCTGGTCATCACCGATACCAACCTTCCTGCCGGGTGGAAAAAGATCCTAGCAAATGCACAGACTCAGCTCAAAATGGTCTGATAAAATGAAGATAAGGGGGCTGTTGCAAAATGCAGTGCCCTCTATTTTGACGGTAATACGCGATAATTTAAGCTGCAATCTCACATAAAGAAAAGCAAGTGCAACACTTTTTCTCGAAAACCAGAATTTTTGATGGAGATGTGACGCACTTGCTTTTTGCATTGTTTGCTTTTTCGCTTATTTTTGAAATTGTTATAGCTATTTGTGTTGCGCTATTTTGCAACAGCCCCTTTTTGTGTTCGTTTGAACATGATTTGAGTGAGCGAGATATAACTTTTTTGTGCTTGATAGGCGGGTGAAAGCTGTCTGAACGAACCGAAAGATTCAAAAGAACCTTGTTTGAATAAACAAAATATGACGTAGAAAAGATTTTTTGCGACGATGCTGGATACTTGAGCCAAGGAGAAAAGAATACAATGCAACAAATGTTCGAAAGAACAAAATAGCGCGATTTTAATGGCGCAAGTGAACAAAATATGCCCGGGAATGTGTGCAATGTCATGAAATGAAACAAAAACTATTGACGAATCCGAGGGAGAATGTTATTCTCTGCTCAGAGAACGAACAAACAGTATGTCTGAATAAACAGAGAGGGGCAGAGCTGTGAGACTGACAGAGATAACAGACGACCTGACGGGCGCTGCTGATTCCGGCAGCTACTTCACCGCACGAGGCCGGAAGGTGCGTATCTGTACGAATGGACGGTGCAGTCTGGAACATGAGACTGACGAGATCCTGACCGTGAACCTCTCTTCCCGCAACACCGCGCAGGACAAGGCACGGCAGCTCCACGCAGACCTTCTGAGACGGCTCGAGCCGGGCGGCTTCTATATGAAGAAGATTGGCACCGGCTTCCGGGGCAATGACTCCTACGAGCTGGACGGTCTGCTGGACGGCTGGCCGGACTACAATGTGTTCATTGTGGACAACGCTCCCGACCTCGGTACCTTTACCCTTTATGGCAACCAGTACTGTGAGGGCGAGATCCTCCCCAAGTCGGTTTATGCTAACGACCCCATCTTCCCACCGACGGAATCCTACATCCCCAAAATTCTGGGAAAGGACACCGACAAGAAGATCGGTCTGGTGGACATCGACGCAGTAAAGGGCAGCGAGGAAACGCTGCTGGCCGCTGTGGAACATCAGCTGGCCGAGGGAACACGCATTCTGGTGTTCGACGCCATCACCCGGGCAGATGTCCTTCATCTGCTCAAGACGCTGGCGCCCCGATACCCCAAGGTGTTCTGGACCGGCTCTCTGGGCATCGCGGATGCTCTGGCCGAATATCTCTACGGCCCGGCGCAGACTCACACCTTCCCTGTGCGGGACATCCGGAGCCTTTGCTTCTGTGCTTCGGCCTACGACATCGCTCATAAGCAGATCACTTATTCTGCGGAGCGTGGGCTGCAGACCGTGCCGCTGGACGTCGACGCCTACATCGATGGCGGCAAAGAGGTGCCGCAGCGGGCCGCAAAGCAAGCAGAGCAGCTGCTGGGGCAGGGGAGCGTCATCCTCTTCCCGCAGGTGGAAAAATACTCCTACAAGCCCGGCACCAGCAAAGCTATCATGGAGTGCTTTGCACAGGCTGCGGCAGAGTTTGACCACGATGCCGCATTCGACCGGCTGGTCATCATCGGAGGCGAGACTTCGCAGGGCGTGCTCCGGCAGTTCGGTGTTGAGCATCTGCAGCTCGGCTGCGCACTGGAACCCGGCGTGGCACAGGGCCTGATGCTGGACGGCTGCTTCGCAGGCCGGGAGTTCGCTCTCAAGGGCGGCAGCATGGGCCGTGAGGATACGCTGGAAAAGATGCTCTGCCGGAAGGAGGTCGTTTACTGATGGAACATGAATCGATCGTCTGGCCGAAACCGGCCGATGACATCATCCGCTACTCGGCACTGGTCTACCAGAAGGGTTTGGTAAGTGCAGCGGGAGGAAATGTCAGTGCTCGGCTGGGAGGTGATATGCTCATCACCGGCAGCAACGTGCCGCTGCGGGCAGTCACCTACGAAGGTCTTGTGCTCTGCGACGCTGAGGGGCATGTCAAGCGAGCAGCGCAGGGGCTGAAGCCCTCTAAAGAGACGCGGTTCCATCTGGATGTCTACCGCCTCCGCCCTGAGATCAACTATATCATCCACGCCCACCCCACCTATTCGGTGCTCTGGACGCTGCAGAAAAAGCCGCTGCCCCTCTACACCGAGTCGGCAAAGCTCAAGCTCGGCGAGGTGCCCATCGTGCCCGACCGGGCACCCGGTTCCACAGAGCTGGCCGATGTCGTGGCAGAAACGGTGGCCAACGCATCGGCGGATACAAGGGCTTTCCTGATGGAAGGCCACGGCATCCTCGTTATGGGCAAGACCATGGAAGAGTGCTTCGACCAGGCAGAGCTGTTGGAAGATACAGCCAAGATCGCGTTCCTGCAGCAGCTGGCCTGCCTCCGCTGAAGCTTTGATAATTACGAACTGTAAACACAGGATATAAAAACAAAAAGAAAAAGGAGAATAATCTTATGAGCACCAAGAAAATTTCCCGCCGTGATTTCCTGAAGGTAGCCGGAATCTCCGCTGCTGCCATTGGCCTGACCGCCTGCGGCGGCTCTTCCAGCACCGCAGCTTCCACCACCGGCAGTGCAGGCTCTGCTGCTGCATCGGCTGAGAGCGCGACTTTCTCGGTCACTGCAGACGTCACCGGTGACCGCGCCCCCTATGTGGAACGCTTTGCTGAGCTCATCTCCGACAAGACCGGCGGCCGCTATCAGGCTAACGTCATCGCCGCAGGCTCTCTGGGCAACGGCTCCGACATGGCACAGATGCTGCAGATGGGTACGCTGGATGTGCTGATGAGCGACGATATGACCATGGACGGCGTGCTGGACGGCGCACTGGGCTTCGCATGGCTGCCCGGTCTGGTGGCTGACTACGACGAGGCGGATAAATACTACCTCAAGGGCTGGATCGCCGACGAAGTGGCCAAGATCATGGAGCAGAACAGCCTCATCCGCATCTCTTCTTACTGCAACGGCTTCCGTCAGGTGGGCAACATCGTCCGCCCCGTCACCGAGATGTCTGACCTGGCCGGCCTGAAGATCCGCACCCCGTCCGTCGCCTCTGTTGTCTCTTTCTATGAGAAGTGCGGCGCACTGCCCGTCATGATCGCCGGTTCTGAGGTGCTGAATGCCCTGCAGACCGGTACCGTCGATGGTCTGGACAACGCGATCTTCAATTACACTAACCAGGGTGTTCTGGATGTTATCACCCACATCACCGAACTCAACTACTGCTACTCCGGCGGCTGCTTCATCGCAGGCGCTCCCTTCTGGGAAAAGCTGAGCGACGAGGACAAGGCCGCCTTCAAGGAGGCTGCACAGGAGGCTTCTGACGAGTTCACCGAGTTCTTCCGTGAGAAGACCGAGAAGATCACCAACGACGGCGTGGCCAGCGGCCAGTGGACCGTGGATCAGCCCTCCGATGATATGAAGGCCAAGCTGCAGGAGATCTACCAGCAGATCTGGGAAGAGAGTCGCGGCACCTACAGCGACGAGATCATGGACGCCATCACCAGCGGTGATTACAAGAACAAGTAAGGCTATGTGGCGCTCCATACTTTGATGTAAAGTGATTCTGCCGCCTTGCGGGGAGTGCCCGGGGGCGGCAGTTTATGAAAGGAGGCAAATGCTGTGAACAGCAATAACAAAACGCTGCAGGGCTTGAAGAAGGTCAACGACAGACTGTTGGGCATCGAGACCTTCCTGCTGGCTCTTATCACAATTCTGCTGGTCGCGGCCATCTTCATCGAGGTGGTTTGCCGGTATTTCCTGTTTATCTCTGCCGCGTGGGCAGAAGAGCTCACCCGCTATCTCTTCATCTGGCTGACCTACATCGGCTCAGCCTACGCCATCTGCGACAACAGCCACACCGAGATCGATGTGCTCAAGCAGGTGCTTATGAAGATCAAGGGCCCGGCCCGCGAAAAGTGGCTCAAGGCGCTGGAAGTCGCAGCCATCGTTTCCACTTTTGCATTCTTGGTCGTCTTTGCCAAGCTCTTCTTCGACTATATGATGAAGATTTTCGGTACCACCCAGACTTCGCCCACCATGCGCATCCCCATGGGCTGGGTCTACCTGCCGGTGTTTATAGGCATCGTGCTGGCAGCTCTGCACGAGGTGTACATGCTTGCAGCCTGCCTGCTGGGCGGCGATAAGAAGTCTGCCGCCGAGGCGGACAACTGAGAAAGAGGGTGAAATTATGACAGCGCTTCAAGCTTTGCTTATCTTCCTGATCTCCTTCATGGTGGTGGCCGTCCTGTTCAAGATGCCGGTCTCCTTTGCACTGGGCACATCCTCTCTACTGGTGCTGGCTTTTGGCGGCTACAATCTGGTCACTGTGCCCCAGTTCGCGTTCTCCGGTCTGGACAGCTTTGCTCTGCTGGCCATCCCGTTCTACATCTTCGCCGGTGTCATCATGGAATACAGCGGTATCTCCAAGATGCTGATCGACTGGATCAAATCTTTTGTGGGTCGTATCCGCGGCGCCACCGGCGTCATTACCATCTGCGCCTGCATGGCCTTCGGCGTTCTGACTGGCTCGGCTATGGCTACCATCTCCGCCATCGGCAAGATGATGGTGCCCGAGCTGGAAAAAGAGGGCTACCCCAAGGCTTATAACTCCGCTTTGCTGGCGGCTACCTGCTTTCTGGGCATTCTCATTCCCCCGAGTGTCCCCGGCATCATGTACGCTCTGGCCTCCGGCGGCAAGATCTCTGAAATCTGGATGTCTACCGTCGGCCCTGCCTTCATTTTTGCAGTGGGCTACTTCGTCATTAACTACTTCCGCATCGGCCGTCATCAGGTCAAGCCGGAAAAGGTCAATGTGGCGTTCAGCGAAAAGCTCCGTCGGATCGGCAAATCCACCTTCTACGCTATCCCGGCCCTGCTGATGCCCATCATCATCTATGGCGCTATCTACGGTGGCTTCTGTACCGTTACGGAGGCAGGCGCTGTGAGCTGCGTCTACGGTATCCTCTATTTCGCCGTTCTGAAAATCATCAACAAAAAGAAAATCCAGATCACCTTCTGGCGCTGCTGCGCCATCGCCGGTGCGTCCACTGCCGTTATCGGCCTGCTGAACGCCTTCTCCGCTGTGGCCGGCAAGGTCATGACGCTAGCCGGTATCTCCTCCTTCCTGTCCAACCTGATCACGGCCAACATCTCCAGCCGCTGGGGCTTCCTGCTGATGATCAACATCCTGTTCATCTTCATGGGCACATTCATGGACATTAACGCCACCATCCTCATCATGACCCCGCTGTTGCTGCCCGTGGCGCAGACTTACGGCATCAGCACGGTCCACTTCGGTGCCATCATGCTGGTCAATATGTGCGTTGGCTTCCTGACTCCTCCCTTTGCTGTCGGTATCTTCGTTTCCACCAAGATCGCCCACTCCACATTTGGAGAAACGGTCAAGGAAGCCATCCCCTTTATGGGCGTGGGCCTGATCGCCATCCTGGTCACCACCCTCTGCCCGCAGTACATCAACTTCTTTGTGAACCTGCTTGCGTAAACAGCAGCAACGAGGTAACAGTATTATGATCGGAAAAGAAATTCGTCTCAAGCGCCTGATGCCCACCGAGGACGGTAAGTACTTCGGCTTGACCGTAGATCATGCCATGGGCCGTGGTGTGATGAAAGGTCTGGATACCATCGATGATACCATTGCCAAGATGGTGGCCGGCGGTCCGAATGCCATCACCATGCATAAGGGCATTGCAGAACACTGCTTTGCTCCCTACGCAGGCAAGACCTGCCTTGTGCTCAAGTTGACCACCTTTGGCGTCTACCATTATGAGAGCGATGTGCAGGTGGCCAGTGTGGAAGAAGCCATTGCCATGGGTGCCGACGCCGTGTCGGTGGGCTGCATCCTGGGCGGTGACAATCAGGAGCAGCAGATTGCCATGCTGGGCCGCATCAGCGAGGAAGCTCACCGCAACGGGATGCCCCTCATCAGCCATATCTATCCCCGCGGCAACCATATCACCGGGGATGACCAGCGTAGCGTGGAGAACGTGATGTACGCTGCCCGCACTGCTGCAGAGCTGGGGGTGGATCTGGTAAAGACAACCTACACCGGCGACCCCGAGAGCTTTGCCCGGGTGGTGCAGGCTGCCCCCACCCGGGTGGCCATTGCCGGAGGCAACGGCTGCAAGACCGCACAGGATTTCATTCAGATGACCCGTGATGTCATGGATGCCGGTGCTGCAGGCGTGACTTACGGACGCTTCGTGTTCCAATACCCCCATGTGACCCCGCTGGTCAAGACTCTGGGACAGGTGGTACACAATGGTCTGTCCGTGAAGGAAGCCATGGAGCTGCTGGACACGCTGGAGCATGAGGATGCATAAGGGAGGGCCGCTATGCTGAAATTTGATCTTCAGAAGCCCAATGATGTGGTAGCCTTTGGCCGCGCCACCATCGATCTCTATGCCAATGAGATCGGCCCCATGGAGGAAGCAAAGACCTTCTCCAAATATGTGGGCGGCTCTCCCGCCAACACCGCTGTTGCCATGGCTCGTCTGGGCCTGAAAGTTGGCTACATCGGCAAGGTGTCCGATGACCAGTTCGGACGCTTCATCGTCAGATATCTGGCTGACCAGGGGGTGGATACCTCCCACATCGAGACAGCCGCCCCCGGCATCCGTTCCGGTGTGACCATGGGTGAGATCAAAGAGGGTTCGTGCAACTGTTTCATGTACCGCACCGACTGCGCCGACCTTCACATCGACTGTGCTCAGCTGGACGAGAGCTATATCGCCAGCCACAAGCTGCTGCTCATCTCGGGCACATCTCTCTCCCATTCTCCGGCGCGGGAGGCTGTGTTCCTCGCCATCGCCATGGCAAAGCGGAACGGTGTGGTTGTTGCCTTTGACCTCGACTACCGTGACGGAACCTGGGACAATGACGACGAGACCAGTATCTATTTTACCCTCGCCGCCCAGCAGGCTGATATGGTGCTGGGAACCCGGGAAGAGTTTGATAAGATGGAAGAACTTTTCCACCCGGGTAACCATGATGACGACCGGAGTGCTCACTGGTTGCTGGAGAAGGGCGTAAGCCTTGTCTCCATCAAGCAGGGCAAAAAAGGCTCTCATCTCTATACCGCCGAGGGCCGCACCATGGGCGGTATCTATCCAACAAAGGTGCTCAAGAGTTTTGGTGCGGGAGACTCCTACTCCGGCTCTTTCAACAATGCGTTGATACGTGGGAAGAGTATGGAAGAAGCACTGAAGTATGCTGCAGCAGCTGCTTCAATCACCATTACCGGCCATAGTTGCTCCGATGCCATGCCCACCTTGGATCAGGTAGAAGAGTATATGCAGACCCACGAGTATCAGATGCCGGAGGCTTGAGAACCACCGCAAGAACCATATCAATCCCCCTTTTTTAACACAGAAGCCGCGCATTGACAGGACGTGCGGCTTCTGTATTTTTGTTTGTTCGGGTACAAAGCGGGGTGCGGCCACTCAAACCAATGCCGTCAAGCCGATGGGGGATAGGGCGATTTTATTTGTCGGAGAGTAAGTGCACGGTTTCTGCACGTTTTTTGCACGGTTTCAAACCGTGCAGAGGGTGCTTTTCGATGCAAAATACGACAAAGGGTGCAGAAATTACTGGGTGAAAAATCACGTTGCTTTGATTAAAAATAACGATGGTTCGAAACTTCCATCTTTTGAGACGAACCCACGGCTTGCTCTCTTAATCAGTGGGCCCAGGGTTCGAGTCCCTGGAGGTGCACCAGATATTGAACGTCAAATCGTAAGATTTGGCGTTCTTTCTTTATGTAGGAAAGCGGCTGCTCACTTTCTGCACACCGTTTGCACATTTGCCCGAATCAGGGGCTTTTCTGCGCAAGGTTTGCACAGCCTGCTTTCCTTTGCATAAAAAGAAGAGAAGTTAGGCGAACAAGGCCCTCGTCAACCCTCTGCGTTCGTCTGCATCCATCAGCCGGATGGATGCAAGGATCTCCTTAAAGTTGCAGAAGCCGACAGACTCGATTTGACCCTGATTGTATTCCTGAAATAAAATTTTCAGCGGATTAGGAAGAGCGGATATTTGATTCATTGGGAGCTTCTTTGTGCAAAAACGGTTGGCTGTTACTACTTCGGAGTCTGCGTTCTTCAGAAGTTCCAGCAGAGCGGTCTCGAATTTGAAAAATCAGATCCCCCAATTGCGAGCTGGTATGAACTTGCCCTGCTTTGGTATGGATTTGCCCTGCTGCGGTTTACAACCTCAAAAAATTTTGTGCAGAAAATAACTGTCCGCTTCAAGTTGAATTGGATGCAAGCGATGTGATGGCATCATCAAATGATGCACAGACCACACAAACAAAGAAGCTGCCACACGATGTGCAGCAGCTTCTTTAAGAAAAATGATTGTGAAGCGCAGAGATCATAGCAGTTTGCGTTTTTAATGTACAAGCAACATCTGCAAACTGCATATCGCAAATGTGCCGTTTTGATAGGCACTTTTTTTGAAAATTGCGATAATAAACTATTCGCCCAGATGCCAGATGTCGCGGTTGTACTCGGCAATGGTGCGGTCGGAGGAGAACATGCCCGCTTTGGCAATATTCACCAGACACTTGCGCCGCCAGCCCTTCGGGTCGCAGGCGTAATCGCTGAGGGCCTGCCCCTTGCGCACAACGTAGGCGTTGAAGTCCGGCAGGGTCTGGAACCAGTCTTTATGGATCAGCTCGTTGTGCAGGCGGGTCAGGTTTTCGGCGTGACCGGCGGCCAGCATCTCCGGGCCGGTGAGGAAGTTGATGGCGCGGCGGATGTTGACATCGCCCTCCACCCACTGGGCGGGGTCGTAGTCGCCCACGGCGTAGCGGTGGATGACCTGATCGGAGGTCTGGCCGAAGATATAGATGTTCTCCTCGCCCACCTGCTGGCTGATCTCCACATTGGCACCGTCCATGGTGCCCAGCGTCAGCGCGCCGTTCAGCATGAACTTCATGTTGCCGGTGCCGGAAGCTTCCTTGGAGGCAAGGCTGATCTGCTCGGACAGGTCGCAGGCGGGGATCAGCTTTTCGGCGGCGGTAACGTTGTAGTTCTCCACGAACACCACCTGCAGCCACTTGGACACTTCCGGGTCTGCGGCAATGACCTTGGACAGGGTCAGCAGCGCATGGATGATGTCCTTTGCAATGGTGTAGGCAGGTGCCGCCTTGGCACCGAAGATGCTCACCAGCGGAGCAGCGGGCAGGTGCCCGGCCTTGATCTCGTAGTACTGATGGATGAGGTACAGCAGGTTCAGCTGCTGGCGCTTGTACTCGTGCAGGCGCTTGGACTGGATATCGAACACAGCATCGGTGTTCACGCTCACCTTCTGGGTGCGCAGCAGCCAGTCTGCCAGTGCTTCCTTGTTGGCCTTTTTCACGGAGGTCAGCTGGTCCAGCACAGCCTCGTCATCGGCAAAGGCCAGCAGCTTTTCCAGCTCGGCGGCATCCTTGCGGAAGCCGGAGCCGATGTGCTGTTCCAGCGCGGCGGTCAGGCGGGGGTCGCATTCCAGCAGCCAGCGGCGGAAGGTGATGCCGTTGGTCTTATTGTTGAACTTTTCCGGGTACAGCTCGTAGAAGCCGTGCAGCTCGGAATTTTTCAAAATCTCGGTGTGCAGCGCTGCCACGCCGTTGGTGGAGTGGGTGAAGTGGATGTCCATGTGGGCCATGTGCACCCGGTCGTCCTTGTCGATGATGGCAAGGCTCTCGTCCTTGGTGCGGGTGCGGGCCAGTGCGTCCAGCTTTTCGATAATGGGCATCAGCTGGGGCACCACGGTATCCAGATAGGCGCGAGGCCACTTTTCCAACGCTTCGGCCAGAATGGTGTGGTTGGTGTAGGCGCAGGTCTTTGTGACGATCTTTACGGCTTCCTCAAATTCGATGCCCTTTTCGCCCAGCAGCCGGATCAGCTCCGGGATGACCATGCTGGGGTGGGTGTCGTTGATCTGGATGGCGGCGTAGTCGGCCAGATCATGGTAATCGCAGCCCCGGGCGGCACACTCGGCCAGAATGAGCTGGGCACCGGCAGAGACCATCAGGTACTGCTGGTACACCCGCAGGCGGCGGCCTGCCTCATCGGAATCGTCCGGGTAGAGGAAGAGGGTCAGGTTCTTGTCGATGGCAGTTTTATCGAAGGCAATGCCGTCGTGGACGATGCTCTCATCGATGGTGTCAAGGTCAAACAGGTTCAGGGTGTTGGTGCGGCCCTCGTAGCCGGTGACCGCCAGCTTGTACAGCCGGGCAGTGTACTCCTTGCCCGCCAGCTCCACCGGGTAGGTGATGTCGGTCTTTTCTGCCCAGCTGTGGGCGGTGAGCCACGGGTCAGGCTTTTCGTTCTGCACGCCGTCCTCAAAGGACTGGTGGAACAGGCCGAAGTGATACCGCAGGCCCACGCCGTCGCCGGGCAGGTTCAGCGTTGCCAGAGAGTCGAGGAAGCAGGCAGCCAGACGGCCCAGACCGCCGTTGCCCAGAGAAGGTTCCGGCTCCACCTCTTCGATATCGGAAAGGCTCTTGCCGACGGCAGCCAGTGCATCGCGGGCTTCATCGTACAGTCCCAGATTGATGAGGTTGTTGGACAGCAGCTTGCCGATGAGGAATTCGGCGCTGATATAGTACAGCTTGCGGCCGGTGACCGGCTGCACACGGTCGGCGCTCTTCTGCCGGACGAGTTCCAGCAGCGCGAGATACAGCTCCTGATTCGTGCAGTCTGCCAGCGGCTTGCCCGTGAGACCCTGTAACGTTTCGGTAAAGCTCATAAATGCATCCTCCTTTGTTAGGGTGTATCTGAAAAGTCGAAAATAGAGTCTGTTTCTACAAATTTTTTGTTTTCAAATACACCTTGCGGAAAACAGGTTTGACATCTGTACTTCCAGATATACCACATAAAACAATCAAAATCTTGCCTAAAAAGCGCAGACTGTGGTACAATCCTATCATCGGGAGGTGAAACGATGCAAAATCAGGCATCTTTGCAGGAGACCAAGCAGCATGGTGCCGTGCGGTTTCCCTTCAATCTGTATCCCTGCACCATTCCGGGGGACTTTCCGCAGGTGGCGCTCCACTGGCAGGAGAGCATGGAGCTGGTCTTTGTCAAGCGGGGCACAGGACTGGTGCAGGTGGGCGCTGAGAGCTGCCCGGCCCGCATGGGGGACATCTTTATTTTTACGCCCGGCACCCTCCATGCCCTGCGGCAGGCCGAAGGGCAGTGCATGGAATACGAAAATATCATTTTTGAGCTGGAGCTTCTGGGCGGCGCAGAGGACCTTTGTGCCGAGAAATATCTGCTTCCGCTGCAAAGCGGGCGCTTGTCGCTGCCTGCGCGGCTGACCCCGAACGATTTGTGCTATCTGCAGGCCGCCGCCTGCCTGCGGGAGGTGGAGGATGCCAACCGCGCCAAGCTCCCCGGCTACGAGCTGCAGGTCAAGGGGGCATTGCTGCGGTTTCTTGCCCTGCTCCTTGCACAGGGCCGGCAGCGGCTTGCCGCCGAGACAGCCGACACCCAGCGGCTGAAAACGCTCCTGCAATGGCTCTCGGCCCATTATACCGAGGAACTCCGGGTCGCCGATGCCGCCGGGGTCTGCTCCTTCAGTGCCAGCCACTTCATGCGGTGGTTCCGGCAGATGACCGGGCAGAGCTTTGTGGCCTTTCTGAACGAGTTCCGGCTCAACGCCGCCGCCGAAGCGCTGCAGGCCACGGATGAGACGGTTCTGACCATCGCTTCCCGGTGCGGGTTTGAGAACCTCTCCTATTTTAACCGGACGTTCAAGGCGCACTTCGGCACGACACCCCGGGAGTACCGGAAAAAATAAGCAAAACGAGGCCGTTCTGCCTCTCTGGAAAAGAGAGGGAACGGCCTCGTTTTTTGTACATCAGATCTCCGGCGGCGGGCAGCAGCTCTCCCGTTGGATGAGCCGGTGCGACACGATGATCTTGGTTGCCAGAAGATTCGGGTTTTTGATATAAAAAAGAAAAGGCAGTGCAGCCCGCCGGGGCCACACTGCCTTTGTCAGACTTTATTGTAATCGATTCCGCTGCGATGCACAAGAGCAAGATTGTACAAAAATAGAAAACAGGGAAACCGGTCTTGTGTGAAAATACATTGCATTGGATCGCTGCAGCTTATTGCAATGACCGTTCAAAAGCGTTAGAATAAAAACAATGATTTGTCTGTAACAGACAGGAAAAATTTTACTTTCAAGGAGGACTTTGCAAATGAAAAAACGTTTGATCAGCATGGTTCTGGCGGTCAGTATGGCAGTCAGCATCATGCCTGCCCCTGCTTTTGCGTCCGGGGGGGGGGCAGCAATCTGAAACTGTGATCGGGCAGGAGATCGATCAGCAGAACAGCAGTGATGATTACACAGAGGTCAATTCTCTGGACAACCTTACTTATACGAATAACGTGTGCAAGATCCGGCTGGCGGCAGATACCGTGATGACCGGTTCTGTCACGGTGGACAGCGGAAAAAGCCTGACCATTGATCTGAACGGCCATACGCTTACGGCAGCGGCAAACAGCAAAGCGTTCTGGATCCGGAACGGCGCGCTGACGATCGAGGACAGCATCGGAACGGGTGTCATTCAGGGCAGCGGGACCGTGAACGGCTACGGCGGTGCCATCTTGATGAACGGCAGTGACAGCAACAATGCACTGACGCTGGCCGGCGGCACGATCCGCGGCTTTACTGCAAAATACGGCGCAGGTGTGTCTATGGGCAACGGCACATTCCGTATGACCGGTGGCGCGATCCGGAACTGCAGTGCAACCGGCGGCAAAGCTGACGGCGGCGGTGTATATGTGTCCGGCGGCTCCTTTGAGATGTCCGATGGAACAATTTCCGCTTGCAATGCGGCCAACGCGGGCGGCGGCGTATATGTGATCAGCGGCTCCTTTGAGATGTCCGGCGGCTCGATTGAAAATTGCACAGCACATGAGGGCGCAGGCGTTAAAGTGCTTGTCTCCAGCGGAAAAGCCAGCTTCAGCATGAGCGGCGGCACCATCGAAGGCAGCAGTAGGGATGGCGTCTCGATCGCTGCAATAGGCAGTGGTACGCCTGAATTCAGCATGAGCGGCGGCACCATCGAAGACAACAGTGGGTTTGGTGTATGGGTGGATAACGGATCTGCTGTGATGAGCGGAGGCTCTGTCAAGGGCAGCGAACGTTATGATATCTATATTGGCAGCAGGGCCGCACTGAAGGTGAACGACACTCAGGTCGGCGGAACTGTGTTGAACCTGGGCAAGATCACGGGTCAGGGTAGCGCCGAGTTTACCGGTACGGTTGAAAATTCGGGATCTGCGGCAGCTGAAATTACAGGATGCAAGATCCACAGAATCGAGCATCGCTCCCCCTATAACGGAACAATTGAAGGCTCGCCGGACGAGTATGTTTATCTGCTCGGCCGCAGCTGGCCGACAGCAAAGATCCCGAGCGAAGCCGGTGAAAGCATCACCCTCAAGGTTTCGAGCTATTTACCACCGGTAATGGAAAACTCCTTGACGATCCCGGAGGGGGTCACAGTCACGGTGGATCTGGCGGGCAAAACGCTCTCTGCAGAGGAGGAAAGCGATTTCAAGATCATCAACCATGGCACCCTGACGCTGATCGACAGAAGCACCGGCGGCACCCTCAGCATCCCCATTGAAAATGACGGCATCCTGAATGCAAATGGCGGCAAAGTGACCAGCGAAGTGACCAACAAGGGAACGATCCAGGCAACCGGCACGCCGGTCACTCAATTCACCGGAACACTGGTCAATGAAGAGGGCGCATCCGTTACGGCCGGCGATTTCATAGATTGCACGATCACGAACAATGGCGGAACGATCAGCGGCGATGCGATTCTTGAAGAGCCGAAGCCTGACCCGGAACAGCCCGGTGCTGGTTCTGAAGATGGCGGCGCAGGTGCTGTGATCGCTGCGTTGGCCGTTGGTACGGCCGTTGTGGGCGGCGGCATTCTGCTGGCGCACAGCTACATTCAAAATAACCTGCCCGAAGGCTTTGCGGTTCCTGAGACCCGGCAGGAGTTGGCTGTAGTGCTGTGGAACATGGCAGGCAAGCCGGAACCGGCCTCTCAGCAGACATACACTGACGTACAGGATGAAGAGGTTCTGAAAGCCGTGTGCTGGGCGGTAGAAAATGAATTGGTCACCCCGGAAACGGAGTCCACTCTTGGCGCAGATGTCCGGGTGAACCGGCTTCAGGTGATCGGGACGATGTATCAGACGAACAAACGGAAGAAGTAACCGATTTTCCTCCGGAAAGAAAACACAAAGGGGATGCTTGTAAGACTGTTCGGATAGGAGTGCGCGAGGCGCACAACAAAAAGCACGAAGCAGCAATGCTTGGTGCTTTTTCTTTTTGACATGTGCCGCGGGATGCTTTATAATAAGAATGATTTCAGATGTCTGCGGGGCGGTGCGCCCTGCGGTAAAATTACGGCAAGCAAAAAAGGGAACTGCTATGAGAGAAGAAAAGGCCAGCGCATTGCCGCTGCTGCTGGACGTGCGCAGAATGGACGAAAATAACCGGGCTTACGCCTACCGTATGCTGCGCAAAAATATTATGACCTTGCAGCTGCAGCCGGGCTGTCAGCTGAGCGAGGCCGAACTGTGCGAACAGCTGGCCATGAGCCGCACACCGGTACACGAAGCGCTGATGATGCTGAAAAGCGAGTGGCTTGTGGATGTTCTGCCGCAGCGCGGCAGCATTGTGTCCAAGATCAGCGTTCCATACCTGAACGAAGGCTTTGCCATGCGCCGCATTCTGGAACCGGCGCTGCTGCGCGGGCTGGCCGGAAAGCTGACAAGGGAACAGCTGAACGAATTTCAGGAACTGCTGAACCGGCAGAACAAAGACCTTTATCTGGATCAGGATGCAGCAGATGACTTCTTTATCTCGCTGGATAACGACTTCCACAGGCTTTTGTACCACGATTCCGGCTACGACCGCATCTGGGAGGCCATGCACAACGTTACTTCCCATATGGACCGTGTGCGGTATCTGGACTCGGCCCTTTGCCGGGGAAATATTGCCTCGGTGCAGAAAGAGCACGAGCAGATCTTTGGCTACCTGCGGGACGGCCTGCCGCTGGACGTGGACGTAGAAGCCCTGTTTGAGCATCACCTTGGCATGTACCGCGAGAATTTCCAGAAGATATTGGAACGGTTCCCGGATTTCTTTGTACGGACATAAACCAAAAAGAGCACCCGCTGCTGACCCTTACAAGGCCATGGCAGGGGGCGCTTTTTTGGTTCAATACGGATACGGCTTTACGCCGGGCTGCGGATATCAATTTACGACGGCAGTGTTTCTGATGGATTTTGCACCAGAAATGCTGCTTTTTCTGTTCAAAACCCGGAAAAACAGCAGTTTGTGCTCTTGAATTGCCCGAAAAGCTTGCAGGAATGCAGGTTTTTGTGGTAATATTTAAGATATGTTCCCGTTGAGGGGAAGAAAGAGAGGGGTAATCAAATGATCAATATCTGCATCATTGCCACCATTGTGATCTATCTGGTGGGAATGCTGCTGGTTGGCTTTGTCTACAGCAAATCCAACGAGGACAGCAGCGATTTCTACCTCGGCGGCCGCACGATGGGTCCGCTTGTCACGGCTATGAGCGCCGAAGCCAGCGATATGTCCAGCTGGCTGCTGATGGGTATGCCGGGCCTTGCATATCTCACCGGCATCGCGTCGCCGGGCTGGACGGCCATCGGCCTTGCTGTGGGCACATGGCTCAACTGGTTCATCGTGGCCCGCCGCCTGCGCCGCTACTCGGCCAATCTGGATGCCATCACGGTGCCGCAGTTCCTTTCCCTGCGGTTCCATGACCAGCGCAACCTGCTCAACGCGCTGGGCGCGGTCATTATCATCGTGTTCTTCATCCCGTACACCGCTTCCGGCTTTGCCGCCTGCGGCAAGCTGTTCAACAGCCTGTTTGGCGTGGATTACATGGCGGCCATGATCCTGTCCGCTGTGGTCATTGTGGGCTACACCATCATGGGCGGCTTCCGCGCGGTGTCTACCACCGACCTGATCCAGTCCATCGTCATGAGCATGGCGCTGATCGCGGTGCTGGTGTATGGTGTCAGCGTGGCAGGCGGCTGGGATGTGGTTCTGGACAACGCCCGCAGCCTGCCCGGCTACCTGACCATGGCTGCAAGCCACAATGTAGCCGACAACTCCGCCACCTCCTACAGCATGCTGGACATCGCGTCCACGCTGGCATGGGGTCTGGGCTACTTCGGCATGCCCCACATCCTGCTGCGCTTCATGGCCATTGAGGACGAAAAGAAGCTGGTGCTCAGCCGCCGCATTGCAAGCGTGTGGGTGGTCATTGCCATGACCGCTTCCATCGTCATCGGCATGGTGGGTCTGGGCATGACCAAGGCGGGCGCGCTGGAGTTCCTGAGCGGCTCTTCCAGCGAGACCCTGATCGTGCGCGTGGCCAGCCTGATCTCTCAGCACGGCGTGCTGGCAGCCATTCTGGCAGGCCTGATCCTTGCCGGCATCCTTGCCGCTACCATGTCCACCGCCGACAGCCAGATGCTGGCAGCGGCCTCCAGCGTATCCCAGAACATCCTGCAGGAGTTCGGCCACATGAAGCTGACCGAGAAGCAGAGCCTGTTCGCTGCCCGCCTGACCATCATCTGCATCAGCGTGGTGGGCGTGGTGCTGGCCCGCGACCCCAACTCCAGCGTGTTCGGCATCGTCAGCTTTGCATGGGCCGGCTTTGGCGGCTCCTTTGGCGCAGTGGTGCTGTGCTCCCTGTTCTGGAAGCGCTGCAACTGGCAGGGCGCACTGGCCGGTATGCTCTCCGGCGGCCTGATGGTCTTTGTATGGAAGTACATCATCAGCCCGCTGGGCGGCGTGTTTGGCATCTATGAGCTGCTGCCTGCCTTCCTGATGTCTCTGGTGGTCTGTGTTGTGGTGAGCCTTGTCACCCCGGCACCCTCGGCAGAGATCGAGGCAGAGTTCGACGCTGCCAAGTAAAAACGATTTAAAATGCCCTCCGCTGTGCTCTGGGCATAGCAGCGGAAAATGATCGATCCTTATGAAAAAGAGCAAAGCCGGCGGGCTTTGCTCTTTTGCTTTTTCACGGGTGGGGACGGAGAGGGAAGTGATATTTAATTCAAAAGGATCAACCATGCTTCGCAGCATGGAAGCAGAAATCCAAAACAGAAAAAGAACAGAAGATCCAGCACGAGCCGCATCAGACGGGTAAGCGGCGTGCCGAAAGACATGGCATGAATGATAAAAAGATTCACCTCACCCCAGCGCCGGTAATAACCGGTTTGCTCAAAATTGTTCCAGAGCTCAAGAGATAGAAATTCAAATCCGGCAAACAATGGAAAAATGACCAGAGAAGACATCCAGCCGTCAGCCTGAAGCGAACCATCGCTGAGAGTCTGCCAGTGCACAGCCAATCTGCCTGGACAGGCAAAAATTCCCCACAGGGCAAGTGCAATGCTTAATGCAAGAAGAGCAGTACGCACAGAATGCCAGTCTACAGTGTGCTGGCGGCGCAGCATGGTGAAAAAATCTTCCAGAGGAACGGGAGGAGTGTCATCTTTTTGACGGGAGTCATGACAGTGCATTAGGTCAGCGAGGGTCAGGCCCAGCACATCGGCCAGCGGCTCCAGCGTGTTGATGTCTGGCAGCCCGATGCCGCGTTCCCAGCGGCTGACGGCTTTATCCGTAACGTGAAGCTGCTGAGCCAGTTCGGCCTGCGTCATGTTCCGCTCCCGGCGCACTTGTGCAAGGAATGCACCAAATTCTTTTGCATCCATTCTGCTCACATCCTTTTCCACAGGATAACACAGGAATGTGGAAAACACAACCGACGGAACGTTTACCTGCCGGTCTGCAAAACAAAAAGGACGTGCTCCCTTGCGGGAACACGTCCTTTTTTATCGCTTCAGTATCAGGCGGAGATCAGCTTACAGCTGGGGGCCGGCAGAGACCAGAGCCTTGCCGTGCTCGTTGCCCTCGTACTTCTTGAAGTTCTTGATGAAGCGGCTTGCCAGATCCTTGGCCTTCTCTTCCCACTGGGAAGCGTCAGCATAGGTGTCGCGAGGATCCAGAATGCCGGTGTCCACGCCGTTCAGCACGGTGGGAACCTCGAAGTCGAAGTAGGGAATCTTCTTGGTGGGAACATTGTTGATGTCGCCGTTCAGGATGGCGTCGATGATGCCGCGGGTATCCTTGATGGAGATGCGCTTGCCGGTGCCGTTCCAGCCGGTGTTGACCAGATAAGCCTTGGCGCCGCTCTTCTGCATCTTCTTGACCAGCTCCTCAGCATACTTGGTGGGGTGCAGCTCCAGGAAGGCCTGGCCGAAGCATGCAGAGAAGGTGGGGGTGGGCTCGGTGATGCCGCGCTCGGTGCCTGCCAGCTTTGCAGTGAAGCCGGACAGGAAGTAGTACTGGGTCTGCTCGGGGCTCAGGATGGAGACCGGGGGCAGAACGCCGAATGCGTCAGCAGACAGGAAGATGACATTCTTTGCAGCGGGTGCAGAAGAAATGGGGCGGACGATGTTCTTGATGTGGTTGATGGGGTAGGACACACGGGTGTTCTCGGTGACGCTCTTGTCGGCGAAATCGATGTGGCCCTCGGCATCCAGAGAGACGTTCTCCAGCAGAGCGTTGCGCTTGATGGCGTTGTAGATATCGGGCTCGGAGTCCTTATCCAGGTTGATGACCTTTGCGTAGCAGCCGCCCTCGAAGTTGAACACGCCATTGTCGTCCCAGCCGTGCTCGTCATCGCCGATCAGCAGACGCTTGGGATCGGTGGACAGGGTGGTCTTGCCGGTGCCGGACAGACCGAAGAAGATAGCGGTGTTCTCGCCGTTCAGGTCGGTGTTGGCAGAGCAGTGCATGGAAGCCATGCCCTTCAGCGGCAGGAAGTAGTTCATCATGGAGAACATGCCCTTCTTCATCTCGCCGCCGTACCAGGTGTTCACGATGACCTGCTCCTTGCTGGTGATGTTGAACACAACAGCAGTCTCGGAGTTCAGGCCCAGCTCCTTGTAGTTCTCAACCTTGGCCTTGGATGCGTTGTAGACAACGAAATCGGGCTCAAAGTTCTCCAGCTCCTCAGCGGTGGGCTTGATGAACATGTTGGTGACGAAGTGTGCCTGCCATGCAACTTCCATGACAAAGCGGATGGCCATGCGGGTATCCTTGTTGGCACCGCAGAATGCATCCACCACGTACAGGCGCTTGTTGGACAGCTCCTTCTGAGCGATGGCCTTCACAGCAGCCCATGCTTCCTGAGAAGCGGGGTGGTTGTCGTTCTTGTACTCGTCAGAAGTCCACCACACGGTGTCCTTGGAGTTCTCGTCCATAACGATGAACTTGTCCTTGGGAGAACGGCCGGTGTAGATGCCGGTCATAACGTTCACAGCACCCAGCTCGCTGACCTGGCCCTTTTCGTAGCCTTCCAGACCGGGCTTGGTCTCTTCCTCGAACAGCTGCTCGTAGGAGGGGTTGTACACGATCTCAGTCGTGCCGGTAATGCCATACTTGGTAAGATCCAACTTTGCCATATTCGCTATACCTCTACTTTCGTTTGATCCATACGTCCTGTATAGGGCACAGCGTTTCCCGGCGGGCCGGGCGCTGCGCAGAAGGCTTGCAGTTTGTAAATGCAAATTCTCCTGTATACCATTATACATAAAAGTATCCCGAAATCAATAAACGAATCGTGCTATTTGCAGAAAAGAAACAAATTTCATTAAGAAATTTAACTGCCTGAAACAATTTCAGGAAACAAAAGCAGGGGGCAAGACCTGAAAAAATAAGGTGGAAAGGCAGAAAAACAATTTTTTGATAAAATTTTGACGAGCTGGGATGCATGAAAAAACGTGCCATGAGTGCCCAGCGCAGCCCGCATGCGGAAGATTTTTTGAAAAAATTGAATTTTTGTGTTGACAAAGCAGGCGTGCTATGCTAAAATAGCCAAGTCGGGAGCGAACACCCGATGCAAAATGGACGTATGGCCCGTTGGTCAAGCGGTTAAGACAGAGGCCTCTCACGCCTTTAACATCGGTTCGATTCCGGTACGGGTCACCATTTTATAGTAGTAAAACGGTCATGTGCCGTTTTATATAGATGCCTCTTTAGCTCAGTCGGTTAGAGCACCTGACTGTTAATCAGGGTGTCGCCTGTTCGAGTCAGGCAAGAGGCGCCAGAAGAAAAGGCAATGTTCCACAGAACATTGCCTTTTTTGTTTGTCCCATACTACCCCCTTTTTCTGTACAGCCATGCAGTCGTGTTTCTCCTCTGTTTTTGGGCTTCTCTGTCCCAAAAGCACAGCATCCATGCGAAAAAAACATCAAGCATAATGATTTCTTAAAATTTGACTACTTGAAGAAGATGTCACATTGTGGTATACTGCTTATAAGCTTTGGGAATTTGTATCTGTTTTTCCAAAGTCCGGCACACAGATCAAAGGGTAGGTGCTCCCTTCTTTTGATAGCAGCCGACCGGTGTTTTGTCATGGTTCTCCGCAGGACAGGACAAAGCACCGGCCTCTGTGCTGTTGTTTCAGGCTCCGGCTCTTTTCACGTTGTCAGATCTGCGGCAGGCCGCTTCTTCAAAACGCCTGCCGCTGTTTGAATAAATTTGTATATGATCAAAGGAAGCATCTATGCGTTATACCTATGTCCGGCAGCACGACACCACTGACTGTGCGGCTGCCTGCCTCGCAATGGTGTGCCTCCATTACAAAAAGGAAGTTACCATCACCCGCCTGCGCGATATGATGGGTACCGACCTGAAAGGCACGAACCTTGTTGGTTTGCAGAAAGCCGCTAATGAGTTGGGTTTCACCACTGCAGCGGTTCGCGTAGACCGTGAAAATTTCCTCAGCGATTTCTCGCTGCCCTGCATTGCGCAGGTCATCACCGATCAGGGTCTGGCCCACTTTGTGGTCGTCTTTAAAAAGACCACCATCAAAGATGACGGTGAGCGTCGTCGGCACATGCTGAAAGAAGCCGAAGCCGCCAAGGAAGATGAGAAGAACGGCAAAAAACACAAGTGCAAGGATTACGTCGTGATCGGCGACCCTGGCAGTGAGCTGAAAAAGATCTCTCTGGATGAGTTCTACAAGAACTTTACCGGTGTTCTGCTGCTGATGAACCCCACCTCGGAGTTCAAGGGTGGTAAGATCGAAAAGGGCGGCATGTTCAAGCGTTACGTCGACCTGTTGCTGCCCCAGAAAAAGCTCTTTGCCTATGCGATCCTGAGTTCTCTGATCGTTACGATCCTGGGCATTGCCTCCTCCATGTTCAACAAGATCCTGATGGACGAGGTCTTGCCATATGGCCTAGACAATCTGCTGGTCACGCTGATCCTTGTGTTCAGCATGGTCAGCATCACCAATACGCTGGTGGGCTTTGTCCGGCAGTGGGTTCTGATCCACCTATCCATCAAGATCGATATTCCGCTGATGCTGGGTTACTTCGGGCATATCTTCCGTCTGCCCATGAAGTTCTTTGCCACCCGCAAGACTGGTGATATCACCACCCGTTATTCGGATGCAAACACCATCAAATCCATCTTCACCAGCATTGCGCTGAGCCTGATCATGGATATCTCGATGGCCATTATCACCGGTATCATCCTGTTCCGCATGAATGCGATGCTCTTCTCGATCTCGCTGTTCATGGCTCTGGTCAGCATTCTGCTGGTGCTGATCTACAAGCAGCCTTACAAAAAGATCAACGAAGAGACCATGGTGCAGTCCGCTGCACTGAACAGCCAGATGATCGAAAGCCTGCGCGGCATTGAGACGGTCAAGTGCAACGCCAACGAGGATACCGAAATGGAGAACCTCGAGCGTGAGTACATCAAGAGCCTGAAGATCAGCCTGCGCTCCAGCAAGATCAGCACCACGCAGGGCCTGATTTCCTCCTTCATTTCCACCGGTTTCAGCATGCTGACCACCTATGTGGGTATCAGTCAGGTTCTGAAAGGGGAGATGACACTGGGCGGATTCATGGCCTTCAGCACGCTGTCCTCTTACTTTACTTCCCCGCTGAGCAACCTGATCGGTCTGCAGATGCAGATTCAGGAGGCCAGCATTTCCATGAAGCGTCTGGGCGAGATCATGGATTATCCCTCCGAGACGGTCGGCGACGAAGACCGCACCGATCTGGACAAGGTGGAGGGCGATATCGAGTTCAAGGATGTCACTTTCCGTTATGGCAACCGTGCCCCTGCACTGGATCACATCAGCTTTACCATTCCGGCCGGTAAAAAGGTCGCGCTGGTGGGCAGCAGCGGCAGCGGCAAATCCACGATCACCAAGCTTCTGCTCAAGTATTATGAGCCGGAAGATGGCGAGATCGACTTGAACGGTGTGAATCTGGCTGAATACACCAATGATTCTGTCCGCCGCGCAATTTCTTATGTGCCGCAGAACGTTGAGCTGTTCAGCAAGACCATTTATGATAACATCCGCGTTTCCCGTATGGACGCTACGATGGACGAAGTTAAGGAAGCTGCCAAGAAGGCAGATGCTCACGACTTTATCCGTCATCTGCCCCTGCAGTATAACACCTATCTGGAAGAAGCAGGCAACGGCCTGTCCGGCGGTGAAAAGCAGCGCATTGCGCTGGCACGCGCTTTCCTGAAAGATTCCAACCTCTACATTCTGGATGAATCCACCAGTAATCTGGACTTTGCTACGGAAAATCTAATCTTCAACATGATTTACGATCAGCTTGCAGATCGTTCCATGCTGATCGTAGCTCACCGCCTGTCCACCGTTCGTGATTGTGATCTGATCCTTGTGATGGATCACGGCAAGATCGTGGAACGCGGCACGCACGATGAACTGCTTGCCAAGGAAGGCAAGTACTACGAGCTGTGGAACATGCAGCAGGGTATCTACCGCAGCAAAAAGGCAGAGCCCAAGCAGTCTGTCATGCAGGCCGTGGTGGAAGAGGATGACGACGGTGAGTCGATCACCTATTGATGTGTTGCAGCCGGGTGCGCACCCGGTTACATATGAAAGGGAGTCATTCATGATGGATAGCTTGATTTGACATGGTTTTGCTGTGTCAGATAAAAAAGAGCTAGAAAGACTTTCTGTTTAGTAGAAGTAGATGGTGTTATCCTGAACAGGCCCCGCCTGCTCAGGTAACTATGCCTCACTATGGTGTGCCCGGAGGCAAAACGCCTCCGGGCACATTTTATTTGCAAGATCCCTATTACTTTTATAAGTAGTAGGCGATCGGGAGCGGAGAGGAAACTGCTCTCTGCAGCGGTTTTCTCCCCTTTCTCGATTGCCTATTACTGCCTCTTCTGAGGTAAATCTGAAAAGAAACCGAGGTATTCAACATGAAAGAGATCAAAGTAGCCGAGAACAAGACCCTGAAGCTCACCAATGTGCTCTCCCGTGAGATCCATCCGGAAGAGATGGCCAGTCTGCCCGTGGTGCTGACCCAGATGCACAACTTTATCAAGAGCAACAACGCACAGCCCATTGGCCCCATTGTGCAGGCCATGGTGGTTGGTGAGGATCGTCAGATGCACCTGTACATGATGCAGCAGGCTACCCAGTTCATCGGCCAGATGGAGCAGGACTACCATATGGATGCTATTCTGCGCGTGAAGAACTGCCTGTATGCCCACTACACCGGCCCCATGCCCGAAAGCCAGCTGGCTTCCTACAAGCTGCAGGTCCACGCTTTTGAGAATGAGCAGAAACTGACCGGCACCTCCTATACCATCTATGTCAATCAGGACGAGGATGATGCCGTGGTCGATGTCTTTATGGAGACCAAGTAATTATGACGATTAAAGTTCAGAACCTTTCGGATCTGCAGGACCGCCGCATCATGATGGAAAAAAAGCTGCCGCCTTATGGCTACGCTTTTGTCATTCTGGTGGGCATCTTCATGCTGTTTCTGGTGGTATGGAGCACCCATACCAACCGCATTTATGTCAGCCAGAACGCAGGCACCGTGCAGGCCAGCAATAAAACCTATATCATGTCCAGTTATTCCGGCTCCATTACCGAGATGTATATTTCGGAGGGCAGCTATGTGAACGAGGGCGACCTCGTGGCCCACATCAAGAGCACGGATATCGACATGCAGCAGGATAACCTGGAAAGCCAGCTCAAGATCTACCAGACCCAGCTGGACCAGTACAACAAGCTGCTGCAGTGCGTGCAGGATGATACCAACTACTTCAGCGAGACAAACCCTGAAGATCAGCCCTACTACTATCAGTACGAGACCTACAAGAGCCAGGTCTCCCAGAAGACCTTTGATGCCACGGCCTATCAGGCTGCCGGTTACTCCGATGCTCAGATCAAGACCATGATGGAGCAGAGCCAGAGCGAAGTAGAAGCTCTGTACTACTCCACCATGCAGTCCATCTCCCAGAGCATTACCAGCGCACAGAGCAACGTGGACAACGTTCAGGCTCAGCTCGATGCCTTGAACACCGGTGCCAACGATTACTACATCTACGCCCCCACCTCCGGTGTGATCCACATGGATACTCCTTACAAAGAGGGCATGGTGCTGAGCGCAGGCTCCCCGCTGGCCACTGTTGCCAGCGAGAACGACGATCTGGAGATCGTTGCCATGGTCACTGTGAATGACCGCCCGCTGCTTCATGTGGGTGACCCGTGCAAGATCGCCATTACCGGCCTTTCGGAGTATTCCTATGGCACCCTGACCGGCACTGTAACGGCCATTGACAGTGACGTGACGGCCAGCTCCAACGCTTCCTACTATAAGATGACCATTAAGCCCGATGCCACTTATGTGGTGAGCCGCAGCGGCGACAAGGTGGATCTTTCCAACGGCATGAGCGTTACTGCCCGCGTGGAGTACGATCAGGTCACCTATTTCGAATACGCAATGGAAGCCCTGGGCGTTCTGTTCCGCTAAACCGGAGCTGTGCTGACTGCCAGCCGCCGTTATATCACCCAAAGAGGTACACTTACTATGAAATCAACCGCAAAAAAACTGGCCGTCTGTGCGGCAGCGCTCTGCCTGCTGGCCTGCGGCACAGCTGTGTCTGCGGCCGCAGCAAGCCCTGTCTCCGGCCTTGCCCTGAGCGGCGTTGCCATGCCGTGGGATCAGGACGTGCCTGCCGAAAGCATTGAGGCCGGCAGCTATACCGCCAACATGCTGCTGGGTTCCTCTCAGCAGCTGTCTCCTGTGGTGCGTCCGCGCAACTCTACCGACTCGGTTGTCTTTATCTCGGACGATACTTCCATCCTGACCGTGAGCAACTCCGGTGTCGTGCAGGCTGTGGGCGTAGGCACCACCCGCATCACCGCTGCCGCAGGCAACCAGATCTGTGCCTACACCATCGTTGTCTCCATGGATTCTTCCATGATCGTTACCGAGATGGACCTTTCCCTTTCCTCCAACACCATCTATGTTGGCAACTCGGTCTCGGCACAGCTGCAGGTGCGGCCTACTTCGGCTTCCAACTATGCCACCGTCACCCTGACCTCTTCCAATGAGAAGGTTGCCACGGTGAACAATTTCGGCCGTGTTACCGGCATTGCCCCCGGCACCGCCACCATTACCGCTACCTGCGGTTCGGTGACTGCTACCACCAATGTCACGGTCATGAGTATTCCCAACTCCAGCACCGGCACCGCCAGCACTGGTTCTTCCAACAGCGGTCAGGTCGTCACGGTGAATCCTTCCTACGTTGTGCTCAAGCCCGGTGCCACCCGCACCCTGACCGCCAGTGTCAAGCCTTCTTCCGCTTCCCAGAAGTTCACCTATAAGTCCGCCAACAGCAACATTGCCACGGTCAGCCCCAGCGGCGTGATCACGGCTGTGGGCACCGGCGCTACTTCCATTACCGTTTCCAACGGCACTGCATCCGCCATGGTCACGGTCATCGTCAACCGTTCGGCTGCATCTTCTTCCGATAATTCTTCGGACAGCAGTTCCACCGAACCGGATAACGATACTCCCATTGAGATCGATCCCGTTGTGCAGGCCATTCAGGACAGTGAGGACAACGAGATCGTTTTCACACAGGCCGAGGTGCCTACCGTGACCGGTGATATCCTCAATGCGCTGCGCACCACCGGCAAGACCCTGTGCGTGGTGGGCGATGGCTACACCATGCAGATCGCAGGCAGCGGTGTCAAGAGCACCACCAGTGAGCTGGACACCATGCTCATCCTGACTGAGTCCGATCAGGGCATCGAGTTTGAGCTGGACAAGGGCACGGCTCTTCCCTGCTCGGTGCGCATCGATCTGGATGTGAGCACCTATACCCGCCTGTATCTGTACAACGCCGTCTCCAACAAGTGGCAGTACCTGAACAGCTACACCGACGGCATCATCACTGCCGATACTGCAGGCCGTTATCTGCTGACCAACCAGAACCTGAAATTTGCCAATATCAACTGGACCTTCTTCATTGCCGGTGGTGTTGTAGTGGTTCTGATCGGCATTGCATATGTTGTGCTGAAAAAGCGCTACTGGTTCTGGTAATTTTCAAAACCACTCTTTCATGAAACAGCAAGACCCTCTCTGAGTGTGATATGCTCCCCCTAGAGTAGACAGAGTAAAACCAAAACTCTGCGTACTCTGGGGGTGTTTTTATGTCAAGAAAGAACCATCACTTTTGCACAAAAAATTCGCCGTCTCCTTGTGGAAACGGCGAACAAAAACTGATATTATTTCTCTGTCTACCTGACGGAGCGCACTTCAATGGAACGCCTGGGCTTTGTTTGCATTATGATGTCTGCCTTCGTTACTTTTCAATGGGCTGCGAGGGCTTCCAGTCCTTGTAGTTCTCGTAGCGGCTTTCGCGGATCTTGGTGTGGGACCAGATCTCGTCCGCCGTGGGCTGCCAGTTGGCGGCGTAGCTCTTGCACTTCTCGCACAGGTGCTCCACGCTCTCCGGGGACTGCAGGTCGGTGCTGTGGGCACCGGTCTCGTGCACCATCTTCTGCAGCAGTTCGGGGTTTTCCAGCATCGGGCAGGGACGCAGATGGTTCTTGTTGAAGGGCTGGCCGTTGTGATAAGCCATGAACAGCGGGCTGTGCAGAATTTCCAGAATGCTCTGGTCGTGGATATTGGCATTGGAGTAGTGGATGAACACGCACGGCTCTGCGTCACCGGCAGAGTTGATGTGGAAGTAGTTGCGTCCGCCGGCAATGCAGCCGCCCACGAACTCGCCATCGTTCTGGAAATCCATCGGGTAGAACGGGATATCGCACTCTTCCGAGCGCAGATAGCGGATGCGGTCGATCATATATTTGCGCTGCTCCGGGGTAGGCATCAGTTCCGGTGCTGCCTCGTTGCCCACGGGCATGTAGTGGAAGTAGAAGCCGAAGTGTGCACCCTTCTCGCACAGGAAACGCATGAACTCATCGTTGGTAACAGCTTCGATATTATCGCGGGTGTAGCAGATGGACGTGCCGAACACGATGCCGTGCTCCTTGAGCAGATCCATAGCATGCATAACAGCGGCATAGTGCCCCTCACCGCGGCGGGCATCGTTGGTCTCCGGGGTGCCCTCGATGGACAGCATGAAGGCAATGTTGCCCAGACGCACCACCTCTTTGCAGAAGGGCTCATCGATGAGGGTGGAGTTGGTGTAGATGGCAAACTGCACATCATTGTGCTTCTCCGCCAGCTTGAGGATATCAGCCTTACGCACCAGCGGCTCGCCGCCGGTCAGCATGTACAGGTACACGCCCAGCTCCTTGCCCTCGGTAACGATCTTGTCCATATCCTCAAAGCTGAGGTTATTCTTGTGACCGTATTCACCGGCCCAGCAGCCCACACAGTGCATATTGCAGGCGGAAGTGGGGTCGAACAGGATCAGCCAGGGGATGTTGCACTGATACTTCACGCGGTTCTCGCGGATGGTCTTGGTGCCGCGGAAGAAAGCCTCGTAGCCCAGATTCAGCGCCATGGTGCGGGCCACGTTGGGGTCGGTCTGATCCAGCACACAGTTGATGAGCTTGGACCACTTGCTGTCGGGGTCGGTCAGGGTCTGTCTGGCGTGTTCGTAGGCTTCAGCGCTGAACGAACTGCCATAGAACTGCTTTGCAACATCCACCAGCTGTCCCACGGTTTTCTGACGGTCTTTATCGGCATGAGAAAGCACCACGTCCACCATTTTACCAACGGCAGCACGCTGCATTTTATGAGTCAGGCTCTCAACAGAAGTATTCATTATCCTTTTCCTCCAAACGGTATTTTTCGGAAATCTCTTTTTCTATTTCTATGCCATTACTCTACCATTCTATCCCACAAGTTGCCATAAACAGAAAAAGCGCCGTGATAGAAAACCCATCACGGCGCGGATTATGATAAAATTTTGTGTCGTTCTTCCGGTTCAACCGTCCTGTTCCAGATGGATCTTATTGCTGGCAAGGCGGCATAACGCGCGGCGCAGATCGCCCTGCAGCATCCGTCCCATACGTTCTACCATCACAGCAGGCTCGGTCTTCATATCCCGGCGGATCCATTCCAGCACCACGCCCACCAGCGCATATTTGTAAAAATCCACCACAAACTGCTTGTCATCGTCCTGCACGGTGATGTCGCGGCATTCGCGATCCGCAAATTCCTTCAGCATGGGGTCCAGAAGCTTGTACAGATACTGCTCCACCTGTTCACGACCCACAGAGCGGTATACGTTCAGTACCAGTGTTTTGTTATCCCGGATCTGGTGCAGGATGTCCAGAAATGCTTCGGTCCATGTATCAAAGCTCTGGCGGCCTTCCATCGTCTTGGCCGCATCTTCCATCAGGATCCAGTCCACCAGATCGTAAATATCCTTGAAGTGGTAGTAGAAGGTCATGCGGTTCACGCCGCAGTCCTCGGTGATATCGTTGATCGTGATCTTATTGAGGGGCTTTTCCAGCAGCAGCTTTTTCAGCGATGCTTCCAGTGCCCGCTTCGTTGTTTGTGACACAAAAACCTTCCTTTCCCGACCGTAGAAATTTTTCCCGCTGCGTACGGCGATTGGCAGCTTCGTACATTATAATACCGCAAAAGTCGTTCCGATTGCAAGCATTGATTCTGTCCATTTTGTAAACAAAGAATGCCTTCCTGCGTTTTCGCTCCGGCAGTTTCTCGCTTCAAAAGCTATTTCTCTGCCCCCCAAACCCCTTCCGGCGGTGCGCAATGCCTGCAAAAGCGGCTTCTTCCGGCAAAAAAGCGGAAAAGGCCCTTGATTTTATATTCCTCTACGCTTAGAATGGGAGCAGACGGCTGTGATTGAAGTGCCGTTTTGAGGGAGGGTACAAACTATGATGGATACCATTGGTTTTCTGGGCTGCGGCAACATGGGTGGAGCCATCGCCCGTGCCGTTTGCAAAGCTGTTGACCCTAAGAAGGTTTTTCTGGCAAACCGCACTGCGGCCAAGGCACAGGCACTGGCCAAAGAACTGGGCTGCAAAACAGCCACCAATGCTGAGGTGGCCGGTGACTGCGACCTGATCTTTCTGGCGGTAAAGCCCCAGATGATGGAAGCTCTGCTCCAGCCGCTCAAGTTCACCTTTGACGAGCGCCCCAGCCGTTTTGTGCTGTGCAGCATGGCAGCGGGCCTTTCGATCGCCCGTATTCAGGAGATGGCCGGTGAGGACTTTCCTGTGATCCGCATCATGCCTAACACCCCGGCTTCGGTGGGCGAGGGTATGATCCAGTACTGTTCCAGCAATGTCACCGCTGAGGAAGAAGAAGCCTTCCTCAGGATCATGGCTCCTGCGGGCCGTCTGGATGCCGTGCCGGAAAGTCTGATCGATGCCGCCAGCTGCGTTTCCGGCTGCGGTCCGGCATGGGTGTACCAGTTTATTGAGGCTCTGGCCGACGGCGGCGTGGCCTGCGGCCTGCCCCGCGCCAAAGCGCAGGAATATGCCGCGCAGATGGTTCTGGGCAGTGCAAAGCTGGTGCTGGAAAGCAGAAAGCATCCCGGCGAACTCAAGGATGCTGTATGCAGCCCCGGCGGCAGCACCATTCAGGGCGTGCGCGTACTGGAAGAGCACGGCCTGCGCGGTGCGGTGATGGATGCCGTGATTGCCTCGTACAATAAGACAAAGGAAATGGGAAAGGGTTAAGGATATCATGCGCATCGTTGTAAAAGTAGGCACTTCTACTCTGGCATACGCCACCGGACGGCTGAACATCCGCCACACAGAACAGCTGGTCAAGGTGCTCAGCGACCTGAAAAACGAGGGCCATGAGGTCATTCTGGTGTCCTCCGGTGCCATTGGCATGGGCGTGGGCAAGCTCTCACTGCCAACCCGCCCAAAGGACACCACCACCAAGCAGGCCTGCGCCGCTGTGGGCCAGTGTGAGCTGATGTACACCTACGACCGGCTGTTCAACGCCTACAATCACACCGTGGCGCAGATCCTGCTCACCGGCGTGGACGTGGAGCACACCGAACGCCGCGTGAACTTTCAGAACACCCTGTCCCGCCTGCTGGAGCTGGGTGCCCTGCCCATCATCAACGAAAACGACACCGTTGCCACCGATGAGATCACCTCCATTGGCGACAACGACACGCTGGCGGCCATCGTGGCCTGCTGCGCCAAGGCTGACATGCTGGTGCTGCTGAGTGACATCGACGGCCTGTACACCGCCAATCCCCACACCCACACGGACGCAAAGCTCATCCCGCTGGTGGAGGAGATCACCCCCGAGGTGATGGCTCTGGCCGATGGTGCCGGTTCGGCCCTTGGCACCGGCGGCATGGCCACCAAGCTGCGCGCTGCCCGCATGGTAACGGGCAGCGGTGCCGATATGGTCATTGCGAACGGCGCACACCCGGAACTTTTGTACGACATTGCCGCAGGCAGATCCGCAGGCACCCGCTTTGCGGCCCGCAAGGAGGACTGAACACATGACCACACAGGAAATTCTGGAAGCCGCCCGCAGCGCCAAAAGTGCCCTTGCGCTGGCCGATAACACCGCCCGCAACGCGGCCCTGCTGGGCATGGCAGATGCGCTGTGCAGCGCAGACGATCAGGCGGCCATCCTTGCTGCCAACGCCGAGGATATGGCTGCTGCCAAAGGGCACATCAGCGATGTGATGCTGGACCGTCTGGCCCTGACCGCACCGCGCATTGAAGCCAT